>Ga0316617_100000006_pt1 | contig 44069 bp, 40 predicted proteins | sample OWC_Aug_M1_C1_D2_FD_207801 | JGI IMG/M metagenome (GOLD analysis project Ga0316617, IMG submission 207801) | Wetland soil microbial communities from Old Woman Creek delta, Ohio, United States - OWC_Aug_M1_C1_D2_B | ecosystem: Environmental > Terrestrial > Soil > Wetlands | place: USA: Ohio... | reverse complement strand
TGGATCGGCATAACCGACAAGGTGCATGACCAGATAGTACACATCCACGGTCGCCATGAAAAATACGGCAAACCCGGCAACCAGGCTGGACACCACCGCCAGCATCACCACAAAACGGCTATTCCACAGGATATTTTCGAAGAAATACTCGAAAAATTTCATCAATTTACTCCAAGCAATAGTAAGATCGTCATAAGTTTATCATTCCAAGATTGAGATCGCAGGCTTCACTTACACTGATTTTTTCGTTACGATAGCACTGAAATAATCAACGAAGCTGTTTCGTCACCTATCACAATCAATGCCAGATATAGACGCGCCGAACTTTACGGCTTATTGAAACAGCTGCCTGACCCCTTTTACATAGAATAAATCAACGAGGTTTTACATGAGCGAACATATTGTACATATTAGCGACGACGCTTTTGAGCAGGAAGTTCTGCAGTCCCAGGTTCCTGTGCTGGTCGACTACTGGGCAGAGTGGTGCGGCCCCTGCAAGATGATCGCCCCCATTCTGGACGAGATCGCCAAGGAATACTCCGGACGGCTTAAGGTAGCAAAGCTCAATATTGACGAGAACCAGCAAACACCACCGAAATATGGCATCCGTGGCATCCCGACACTGATGTTATTCAAGAATGGCAATGTCGAAGCAACCAAGGTTGGTGCTTTGTCCAAGTCTCAACTGACAGCATTTATTGACAGCAATATCTAAAGCCGCTACGCTGGCGCCTGATTCCCTAAGTTCTGTTTTCAAAGCTGCCTGAAGGCGGCGGGAATTCGGCGCTTACTCCGTCTCCCCTTATTTCCCCGCATCACAAGATATTCCAGCGAGTCTCAACTCATGCACCTATCCGACCTCAAGCACCTTCCCGTTACTGAACTCGTCGAAATGGCCATCGCCAATGAAGTCGAGGGCGCCAGCCGCATGCGCAAACAGGATCTGATTTTTGCCCTGCTCAAAAACAAAGCCAAAAAAGGCGAGAGCATTTTCGGCGATGGAACACTGGAAGTGCTGCAAGACGGTTTTGGTTTCCTGCGCGCACCCGATAGCTCCTATCTCGCAGGCCCGGATGACATCTATGTGTCCCCTTCACAAATCCGCCGCTTCAACCTGCATACCGGCGATACGATTAATGGTGAAGTCAGAACGCCCAAGGATGGCGAGCGCTATTTCGCTCTGGTCAAGGTTGATACGGTCAATGGCGAGCCGCCAGAAAACACCAAGCACAAGATCCTGTTCGAAAATCTGACACCGCTATTCCCCACCGAGCCCCTGATTCTGGAACGCGATATCCGCAGCGAAGAAAACATTACCGGCCGGGTAATCGACATGATCGCACCCATCGGAAAAGGACAGCGCGGCCTGCTGGTAGCCAGCCCGAAATCCGGCAAGACAGTAATGATGCAGCACATTGCCCATGCCATTACCGCCAATCACCCGGATGTGGCACTGATCGTACTGTTGATCGACGAACGTCCGGAAGAAGTGACCGAAATGACCCGTTCGGTGAAGGGTGAAGTGGTCGCCTCCACCTTCGACGAACCCGCCACGCGCCACGTGCAAGTCGCTGAAATGGTGCTGGAAAAGGCCAAGCGTCTGGTGGAACACAAGAAGGACGTTGTCATCCTGCTCGACTCCATCACCCGCCTAGCGCGGGCCTACAACACGGTGGTGCCATCCTCCGGAAAAGTTTTGACTGGCGGCGTGGACGCCAATGCACTCCAACGTCCCAAGCGCTTTTTTGGCGCCGCGCGCAACATCGAAGAGGGCGGCTCACTGACCATCATTGCCACCGCGCTGATCGATACCGGCTCGCGCATGGATGATGTGATTTACGAAGAGTTCAAGGGTACCGGCAACATGGAAATTCATCTCGACCGCCGCATGGCCGAGAAGCGCCAATACCCGGCCATCAACGTCAATCGCTCCGGCACCCGCCGCGAAGAACTGCTCATCGAGCAATCAGTGCTGCAGAAGATCTGGGTCCTGCGCAAACTCCTCTACCCAATGGATGACCTCGAGGCAATGGAATTTCTGCTCGACAAGATCAAGGCCACCAAAAATAATGCAGACTTCTTCGATTCGATGCGAAGAGGTTGATTATTTAATCGATTTCTTGGATAATCGCCGCCTCTCTCGAGACAGCACCAGATTAAGGACAACAGAATGAAAGCCGACATTCATCCGGACTACAATGAAATCGCCGTGACTTGCAGTTGCGGCAACACCTTCAAGACCCGCTCCACCAGCAGCAAGGCGCTAAACATTGAAGTGTGCTCCCAGTGCCACCCTTTTTACACCGGCAAGCAAAAGATTGTCGACACCGCAGGCCGTGTTGAAAAATTCCGCCAGAAATACAGCATGTAATTGGCGCGTGTTCACAACACCAACAAAAAGGCAGCCAAGGCTGCCTTTTTGTTTTGTGCTACCAGTTATTCTTTTAGAATATCGTGGTTGGTCAAGTTAATACATTAAGTGTGGACCGCCCAACAATTTTCCGACCCTGCAAAAAGGTCTACATTGCCGGCATATCGAAAGTTCAGAGACATTTCTTCGCAAGAGGCGCTATCCATGAGATTTGAGGAATAGATAGTGGCGTTCGAAGTCGAACATGATTGGCAGGCAAGCCTAGCCACTCCAAAACCGAGCATTGGCGAAAGTGCCAAGACCCGCTTGCTTCTATTGCTGTGCTTTCTCTGGCTGAGCATCGGTCTGATCGGGCACCATCCATGGAAAACCGACGAGCCGCAGACAATCAGCGCCGTCAAACACTTGCTTGAAGGTGGCGATTGGGCAATACCATCCATCGCCGGCATATCCAGCCTCAAATACCCACCGCTGTATTATCTGACTGCTGCCGGAACTGCAAAACTATTCTCAACATGGCTGCCCATGCATGACGCCGCCCGGCTGGCTACTGGCCTTTGGATGGCATTGACATTGCTGATGGTAGGCATGACCGGGCGTGAAATGTGGGGCGTGGGTGAGGGCCGACAAACGGCTTTCATTTTCTTAGGTTCCGTTGGACTGTTTTTCTCAGCCCACATATTGACACCTGAGGTGGCCGGATTGGCTGGCTATGCCATGGCATTTTACGGACTCGCCCTGGCACAACGCCGGCCTTGGCGGGCAGCGCCGCTCATTGGTGGCGGGATTGGTATCGCCTTTCTCTCGACTGGCCTGCTCGCCACCGAAATCATTCTGATTACCGCCATCCTGCTTCCACTGTTATTCTGGAACTGGCGCAGAAAATCCTATCTCACCAGCTTGCTGACAGGTTTGTCGCTGGCGATCCCTTTGCTTGCAGTGTGGCCCCTCGCCCTATGGCAGCGCTCACCTGAGTTGCTGCAGACATGGCTTGTTTCCGGCAGGCACCTGCTGGATAACGATAACCTTCTTTACTTTGCCAACATCCTGTCGTGGTATGCATGGCCTGCGCTACCACTCGCCGCATGGTCGCTCTGGCATTACCGAAACCGGCTGGCGCAGCGCCCGCAGTTCCAATTGGCACTGACCTTTTTTACAGTGGCCATCATAATGCTTGGTTGGGGTTCGGAAAGCCGTGACATCATGGCATTGCCCTTGATCTTGCCGCTGGCCGTCATGGGCGGGGCAGCCGTAGATCAATTGCGGCGTGGCGCGGCCACAGCGCTTAACTGGTTCGGTATCATGCTGTTCGGCACTCTCGGGTTCCTGCTATGGCTTGGCTGGTTTGCCATGATGAGCGGCACGCCTTCCAGACTGGCAGCGCGCATGCACAAATTATCGGAGGCCTATGTACCGAGTTTCGAATGGATGGCATTTGCTGTAGCCGTTGCACTGACGCTCATCTGGGGCCTGACGGTATTCAAGGCAAAACGCTCCAACCGGGGAGCAGTGACCGATTGGGCAGTCGGCATCACCATGGCATGGGGACTGGTGATGACGTTATGGCTCCCTTGGCTGGATGCCTCAAAAAGCTACCAAGGCATGTTCGCCAGCATGAGGGCAGCCATGCCAAAGGAGCATGCCTGCGTTACCAGCAGGAACTTGGGGGGGGCGCAACGCGCCTTGCTCGATTATTACACGAACATCAAATCAAGGCGGTTTGAAACGACGCAGAGTCTGGAATGCGATCTGTACCTGGTGCAGGATGAGAGAAAGAGCAAAATAGGCGACCCTGGCCCGCAGTGGAAACTGATCTGGGAAGGCAAACGCCCCAGCGAGCGGCACGAGTACTACCGGCTATACCAGTACGTCGCGCGTTAACCTCTCAATTGACCGCCTTCCAGCCGCCAGTGGATGACGTTTTCCAGTTTTATCAGATCATGATCATGCGTGGCGATCAGCACGCAGTTGTTGGCGTCGCGCATGTGGCGGATCAGTTCGGCCACCTGTTCACGCGCGGCATCGTCAAGGTTGGCAGTAGGCTCGTCCAGCAATAGCAACTCCGGCCTTAGAACCCGCGCACGTGCCAGTGCCACGCGCTGCTTTTCGCCCCCGGAAAGACGGTGCGGTGGCACTTTGGCCAGGTGTTCGACGTTGGCCCAGACCATTCCCGCTTGCACCCGTGCCGCGCGTTCACGTTTCGGGATGCCAGCCAGGCCATAGCCGATATTGTCCGCCACGCTGGTATTGAACACGTAGGAATGCTGGTGCACGTAGATCATGCGCGGGGCCAGTCGCGCTCGCGCCGCTGCTTCATCGTAGCGCACGCCATCGAAGCTGAAAATGCCAGCCTGAGCCCGCTCCAGGCCAGCCAGGATGCGAAGCAGGGTGGTCTTGCCAACGCCGTTGTCGCCCATCAGCAAATAGCTTGTCCCGCGTTGCAACTCCATGCGCTCGATATTAAGCAGGACGCGGTCGCCGTAAGCCTTGCGCAGCCCTTGTACGGATAGCAAGGGGGTCACTTGATCTCCCCCTTGCCCTGCAGGAAGGCGATGCCGAAATTCACACCCAGCGCCAGTGCCACCAGTACCACTCCCAGCGCGATGCCTTGAGCGAATTCGCCCTTGCTGGTTTCCAATGCAATAGCCGTGGTGATGTTGCGCGTGATGCCGGCAATGTTGCCCCCCACCATCATGGCACAGCCGATTTCCGACAACACTCGACCAAAACCGGTGGCGATCGCCGCCATGACCGCGAAGCGCGCTTCCGTCAGCACCGTCAGTGCCGCGCGTAGCGGCGACGCACCCAGCGTACGTGCAGTTTCTGACGCCCGGGCGTCTATGCCCTGCACAGCGCTCAAGGTCATGGCAGTGAGAATAGGAAAAGCCAGCAGCGCCTGGCCAATCACCATGCCCTGCTGGGTGAACAGCAACTCGAAGCTGCCCATCGGCCCGTTACGCGTCAGCAGCAGGTAGACGATCAGCCCCACCACCACGGTAGGCAACGCCAGCATGGTCTGCACCAGCACGATCAACGCACGGCGTCCGGGGAATTGCAACGTAGCCAGCCCGAAACCTGCCAGGATGGCCAGCGGGGTGACGGACAGCAGTGCCAGCATGGCGACGCGCAGTGACACGCCGACAATGCCCCATATGGTGGAGTCACCTTCCAACAACCAGCGGAACGCTTGCAGCGTCGCTTCGGTCAACCCCATGCGGATTATTTCGCGTCAGGGATGAACAGCTGCTCGCCCCCCACCTTGAAGTCGGCTATCAGCTTCTGCCCTTCAGCCGAGGTGATCCAGTCTGTCAACGCCTTCGCACCCTGATAATTGGCACTTGGATATTTCTTCGGGTTGACGGCGATGATCCCGTAAGGGTTGAACATGCGCGCATCACCCTGTACCAAAATGGGCAGACCGATCTTGTCGCGGTAAGTGATGTAAGTGCCGCGGTCAGTCAGCGTATAGGCGCGCATCTCGCCCGACATCATCAGCACTTCACCCATGCCCTGCCCGGCGGAGTAATACCAGGATTGCCCTGCCGGGTTGATGCCAAGGGTCTTCCAGTAACTCTTTTCCATCTGGTCGGTTCCGGAATCATCTCCACGCGAAACGAACTTCCACTTGGTGCCGGCAATGTTTTTCATCGCTGTCAGCACGTCCTTTTCTCCACGGATTTTCGCCGGGTCGTTATTAGGGCCTATGAGAATAAAATCGTTGTACATCACATCCCTGCGATCAACCCCATAGCCGGCGGCAACGAAGGCATCCTCCGCTGGACGGGCATGCACCAGTACCACGTCCACATTGCCGTCCTCACCCAGTTTGAGCGCCTTGCCGGTGCCGACAGCAATGACGTTCACTTTGCAGGAACATTTGGCCTCGAACTTGGGCAGCAGGTAATCCAGCAGGCCGGTATTGGCGGTGCTGGTGGTAGTGGCCAGCTTGATAATGCCAGGCTTGTCTGCTGCCATAATCGGCAGAGCCACCAGCAGCAAGGCTGCCAGTAGCGATTGGAAATATCGTGTCATTTCGGTCACCTTATCAGAAATCGTATTGGGCACGCAGCACGATGGCGTCTTCTTGGTCATCGGTCTTGCCATTGCTCGTCACCGGAGTGTCAAAGCTGGTATGGATGTAGTTCAGCACTAGGCGCGCATTGGGATTGAGTATCCACTTGGCGCCTGCGGTCCAGGCATCTGCCTCGCTGGTATATTTCGAGGTGGAAGTATTGGCCAGCATGTTGCTGAAGTCGGATGCGTCGAATTTGCTGTATCGCAGGCCTAGTTCTAACGCGCCCCAACCGCCCTGCCCACTGAAATTCTGCTTGGGTTTGATGCGGCCGAACACGCCGCTCTTGTAGCTGTCGGCATAGCTCTCGCCGGTTACCAGCCAGTTGAGGTCTGCGTACCAGTTGTTGATGTCGTTGTCGTAGCTGTCCTTCTTGTTTCCTTTGGTCCAGTCGCCGTCGAAATTGGCAGAAATATATTCCGACTGGAACTTGACAGGGCCGTAGGTCAGCGCCGTCTCGATACCCCAGCGCTTGCGTTTGCTATCCGTATCTAATCCACTGACACTGAAGAAGCTCACCCCCTGACTTTCTGTTGCTTGGCTGATGGAGCCAGTAGCCGCAGTGAAGCCGAGATCGCCGGTGCTCGCAGATGCACCGATGTGTAGCACCATGTTCTTGAAGTCCGCGAGCCGGGCAAGATTGGCGTTGACGCGCCCGCCGGTGTCCTTCTGGTTGTCGACATCGTTCTGGTTCTGTCCGGTACCATTGATAGCATAAAGGTTGTAGTTGAGCCAAGGTAGCGGATCACCGAACAGCATGACGCCACGGTCGTAGGTGGAGTTGAAAATGGTACCGTTGTTGGTTGCGAGAGAGAGTTCGGTGAAGTCAATAAAGTTGGTGCTATACGCGCGTTCCAAACCAAAGAACGGCTTGAACTGGCCAGCACGGATCTTGGCGCCTGCCCAACGGGTATAGTCGAGGTAGCCGTAAGTAAGTGCAGTGGTGGTGGTGCCGGTAGTGTTGGCGTATTCGCCTTCCACGCGCACAGCGAAGTCCTTGAGGAAGGTGAAGGTTCCCCCGAAGCGTGCACGGCGAATGCTGAAAGTATCACTCTTCCATTCGGAGGGGTCGTAGTTGCGGTAGTCCGTCTGCACGCGGCCGTTGAGTTGCAGTTTCCAATCGCCGCCGCCATCCTCAAACACCAGGCCATCCTTGAACGCCGCATAAACCGGGCTACCGGTAGCCTTACCTTTTTCCTTGACCCTGTCTTCCTTGCTGTTTGCCATCTGCTGCTGCATGGCCTTGAGCTCATCGGCCATCACCTGCATCTGCTTGTCCTGCTCTTCGCGTTGCTGCTGCATCTGCAGCATCATTTTCTCCAGTTGCTGGATGCGCGTGGCGGCTTCAGGCTCCTCCGCCAAGACTGAAAACGGCAGCGCCGCCAGGACAGCGCCTGCTATAACACGATATACAAAATTCTGAGTATTTTTCACAACAGCCCCCTTTAAGATGCGCCTGAAATTCATGCACAGTGGAAATTCATTTGAAAATATAACGGACGAGATATTAGATCAAATATAACGAAGGGGATCAATCTGATACAAATTGCGGATAAAGTTTATTTTTCAGCGGCAGATAAAGCCAGCATAGTGACCAGTTCCTGCAATTCGGCAGCCACACTTTGCTCGGCCTTAACGACCAAGGCACGGTAGCGGCGCAACACTGCGTGGCCGAACTCTGTCACCTGAGCACCGCCGCCGTGGCTCCCGCCGGTAGCGGTCGAAACCAGCGGCTGGCTGAAGCAGCGGTTCATGGTATCCACCAAGTCCCAGGCGCGCTTGTAGGACATGCCAAGATTACGTGCCGCAGCGGAAATCGAGCCGCTGCTTTCGATGGCATCAAGCAGGTCTGCTTTGCCGGGGCCCATTGCGGACAGTTCGCCATAGGGAATGCGGATTTTTATATTGCTGGAACTCATGGTGTTCTATGGATATCTGATTAAAATAGTCGGATAATTTTGTTTTGTGGCAGCAGTTTGAAACGCTTAGAATTCTGCACCCACAGGATAGATTACACCATAGCCAAACACCATTAAATATCATGGGCTCACTAGACACCAATACTGCCGCATTGATCGACCGCTTCGGGCGGAGGGTGGACTATATCCGCCTGTCCATCACCGACCGCTGCGATTTCCGCTGCGTCTATTGCATGGGCGAGGACATGACCTTCCTGCCGCGCGAACAGGTGCTGAACCTGGAAGAGTGCCAGCGCCTGGTACAGGTATTCGTCGGGCTGGGGGTGCAGAAAGTACGCATTACCGGCGGCGAGCCACTGGTTCGGCGCGATGCGCTGTGGCTTTTCCAGCACATCGGCGGCCTGCCTGGGCTGCGCGAGCTGACAATGACCACCAACGGCTCGCAACTGGAACAATACGCCGGACAACTCAAGGACGCCGGCGTCGACCGCATCAACATCAGCTTGGACAGCCTGGACGCCGAACGCTTTCGCAAGCTCACCCGCATCGGCGACATTCACAAGGTGCTGCGCGGCATCGAAGCCGCCCGCGCTGCCGGCTTCGCTCACACCAAACTCAATGTTGTGCTGATGCACGGCTTCAACGATGACGAAGCGCCGCGCCTGGTGCAATTCGCCATCGACAAGCAACTCGACATCGCCTTCATCGAGGAAATGCCGCTGGGCGAGGTTGACCACAGCCGGGCATCGAGCTACGTCAGCAACGACGAAACCCTGCAAACCCTGCAACGCCATTTCAACTTGGTCAGCAGCGACGAAAACACCGGCGGCCCGGCGCGCTACTGGCGCATTCCGGGCACCAACACCCGCATCGGCTTCATCTCGCCGCACAGCCACAACTTCTGCGAGTCCTGCAACCGTGTGCGCATCACCTGCAAAGGCGAGTTGTATCTGTGTCTGGGACAGGAAGACAAAGTCGACCTCATGCCCTGGCTGCGCGATTACCCGAACGACGACACGCCGTTGCGGAACGCCATCCTGGGCGCCATGGAAATCAAGCCCATGGGGCATGATTTCGACCTGCGTCGCGCCGAACCGGCAGTGGTACGCTTCATGTCCATGACCGGGGGCTGATGGTGTCCGAACTCCGCCCACAAATCACCCACGCCAGCCGCCCACTGACTTTTACCGTTCCTTACATCGACGAACACGGCGAAGTCGGTGCCACTGAAATCGCCGGCGAAGGCCCGCTGACGCTGTACCTGGACAAGCGCGAGATCGTCACCCTGATGACCTTGGGCGCCGCGCCGGAGGCGCTGGCCATAGGGTACCTGCGCAATCAGAAACTATTGCCCGGCATCGAGGAAATCGCCGCGGTGCAGGTGGACTGGGAAACCGATGCCGTGGCCGTCACCACCCGCAACGGCCTCAAAAACATCGAGCAGCGGCTGGGCAAACGCACCGTCACCACCGGTTGCGGCCAGGGCACGATGTTCGGCAACCTGATGGAAGAGCTTGACCAACTCCAACTGGCGCAAGACGCCACCTTGGATGAGGCCACCCTGCAAGCCCTGCTCGACAACGTGCGCCACTACGACAGCCTGTACAAGAAAGCGGGGGCGCTGCACGGCTGCGCGCTGGGCCAAGGCGCGGAGATCCTTTACTACGTGGAGGATGTCGGCCGCCACAATGCGGTGGACGCCATCGCCGGCATGATGTGGCTGGACGGCGTCAGCGGCCACGACAAGATTTTCTACACCACCGGGCGGCTGACCAGTGAAATGGTAATCAAGGCGGCACAGATGGGCATTCCCTTCCTCGTGTCGCGCTCCGGCCTCACCCGCATGGGCTGGGAGATCGCGCAAAAAGTCGGCATCACCATGATCGGCCGCGCCCAAGGCAGGCATTTTCTGCTGTTCACCGGAGCGGAGCGTTTCCGCCACACGGAAAAAGCGCAGGCTGCAGCATGAACGTGACCGGAATCATCCTCGCTGGCGGCATGGGGCGCCGCATGGGCGGCGCAGATAAAGGGCTGCTGCAATTTCACGGCAAGCCGCTGGTGACCCATGTGCTGGAACGGCTGCGGCCGCAGGTTGAGGGAATCCTGCTCAACGCCAACCGCGAGATCGAGTCTTACCAGGCCTTCGGCTACCCCGTCATCAGCGACGCCATTGGCGGCTTCGCCGGGCCGCTGGCCGGGCTGCACTGCGGCATGATGGCGGCGAAAACGCCATTGGTCGTCACCGTGCCCTGCGATTCGCCTTTCCTGCCTGTCGACCTAGTGCAGCGCCTGTTGCTGGCTATGGAAAAACATCAGGCCGACCTCGCCGTAGCCAAAACCGGCGACCAGCCACATCCCGTGTTCTGCCTGTGCCGCACCGCGCTGCTGCCCGACCTGACGCGTTTTCTGGAAAGCGGTGGACGCAAGATAGACGCCTGGTATGCCGGACTCAAGACCGTCGAAGTGCAATTTGACGACGAGGCCGAGGCCTTCGCCAATTTCAATACCCCTGCCGAACTGGAGGCTGCCGCGTGATCCGAAGTGATGTCCCTATGCTCGGCTTCTGTGCGTGGGGGAGCGGCGTCGGCAAGACTACCCTGCTTACCAGCCTAATCCCGGTATTGCTGCTGCACGGACTGCGCATTTCCGTGATCAAGCATGCCCACCACACCTTCGACATCGACCACCCAGGCAAGGACAGTTACAGACTCAGGGAATCCGGTGCCGTACAGACGCTGCTCGGCTCACGCCAGCGCTGGGCATTGATGACCGAACTCTCGCACGTCGAGCCACAACGGCAGGAACCCCGCCTGGCTGAACTGCTGACACACATGGACACCTCGCTGGCTGACCTGATCCTGGTGGAAGGCTTCAAGCAGGAGGCCATCCCCAAGATCGAAGTCTACCGCCCCTCGCTTGATCACCCGCTGCTGGCAGACCAGGACCCGCAAGTCATCGCCGTCGCCGCCGACGGTGCGGCACCAACCAAACTGCCGGTGCTCGACCTCAACGATCCAGTCGCCATCGGCGAATTCGTGGTGTCATGGCTAAAGCAGCAGCGCAACATCCTGAAAATCGTTTCCACCCACTAAGACACAACTACCATGACGACAGACTTCATCCGCGCCGCCAGCTGCGCAGACGACTACGATCCAGATTCCATGCCGGTGGACAAGGCGCGCAAGTACATCCGCGATTACCTTTCCCCGCTGCAAAGCAAGGAATGTTTGCCGGTGCGCAGCGTGCTCGGACGCGTACTGGCGGAAGACATCCTCTCGCCCTGCAACGTGCCCAACCACAACAATTCCGCCATGGATGGCTACGCGCTCAATGCGGATAACCTCGTGGCCACTGGAATCACCACACTTATAATTGTTGGTACTGCATTTGCCGGCAAGTCCTTTGCTGGCAAGGTGGACAAGGACGAATGCGTACGCATCATGACCGGCGCGGTAATGCCTGATGGCTGCGACACCGTGGTGATCCAGGAACATGTGCAAGTCTCCGGCGACACCATCGCTTTCGGCGAAGGTGTCAAACGCGGCCAGAACCTGCGCTATGCGGGCGAAGACCTCAGGCTCGGCCAAGTGGTGTTCCCCGCCGGCCATCTGGTACGTCCGGCCGACCTCGGCCTGATCGCCTCACTCGGCATCGGCGAAGTGCGGGTTTACCGCAAACTTCGCGTTGCCTTCTTTTCCACCGGCGACGAACTGGCCAGCATTGGCCAGAGCCTGCAGGAAGGCCAAGTCTATGACAGCAACCGCTACACTATCTATGGCATGCTGGCGCGCCTGGGCGTCGAAATCATCGACATGGGCGTGGTGCGCGACGACCCCAGGCTGCTGGAACAGGCATTGCTCGACGCCGCAGCGGCCGCCGACGTCATCCTCACCAGTGGCGGCGTTTCGGTGGGCGAGGCCGATTTCATGAAGCAATTGCTCAACGAACTCGGTCAGGTCGTGTTCTGGAAAATCGCCATGAAGCCGGGGCGTCCGCTGGCCTATGGCAAGATCGGCAATACTCACTATTTCGGCCTGCCTGGGAATCCTGTTTCAGTCATGGTCACCTTCTACCAGTTCGTGCGCGACGCCATGCTGGTGCTGATGGGCCAGTCTGACTCGGCCCCCGTGCCGCTGCTGGCTGCCACCTGCACCGAAGCTTTGAAAAAAGCGCCTGGCCGCACCGAATTTCAACGCGGCGTCCTGTTCCCCGATAACGGCGGCACCTGGAATGTCCGCCCCATCGGCAACCAAGGCTCCGGCGTACTGCGCTCGATGAGCGAGGCCAACTGCTTCATCGTGCTGCCGGAAAACTGCGGCAATGTTCCGGCCGGAGAAACGGTGCAGGTACAACTGCTGGAAGGGCTGGTGTAGCAGGTTTTATCTAGCCATACCGGCCGGGCTGCACAGTAATCCAGCCATTTCCGCCGTGCCCATGAAAGAAATGGCGGAAATAGCCTGTAAATTCATGGAAATCATGATGTTCACAGTACGGGCTCCCGGATAAAATCTCCGTCATCCCGAATCCTCTTACTTTTAAAGACAAATATCATGTTCACCCTTAAAGCCATCCCGGTTGCCATTATCGGCAGCCTTACCGCCTCTCCCGCACTGGCTGAATATACCGCTGTTGACCCCATTGTCGCCTCACCGGTCGTGGTCACCGCCACCCGCCAGGAACAGAACAGCTTTGACCTGCCACTCTCGATTGACGTGGTGGACTCTGCACATATCCAGGACGGCAAGCTGCAGGTCAACATCTCCGAAGACCTGGCGCGGGTGCCTGGCGTCGTGGCACAGTCCCGCGGCCAATATGCCCAGGATTTGCAAGTTTCCACCCGCGGCTTCGGCGCGCGCTCCCAATTCGGCGTACGCGGCATTCGCCTATACGCCGATGGCATCCCACTCACCATGCCGGACGGACAGGGCCAGACCGGCACCATGGATCTCGGGTCGGCAAAAAGCATCGAAGTGATGCGCGGACCGTTTTCCGCGCTGTACGGCAATTCCTCCGGCGGCGTATTGCAAATCTTTACTGCCGACGGGCCCAAGGATCCTACTCTCGATGCCTCCTTTACCGCTGGCAGCTATGACACACAGCGCGAAGCGCTCAAGTTTGGCGGCACGTCGGGCGACTTCAACTACAACGCAAATCTTTCCCATCTGGAGAGCGACGACTATCGCGAACACGCCGGAGTTCGCCGCACCTTGTTCAACACCAAGTTGGGACTGCAACTGAATGAGGATACCCGCCTGACCATGATCGGCACCTATCTTGACCAGCCGAAAGCACAAGACCCGCTTGGGCTGACCAAGGCACAGTGGGAGCAGGATCCGGAACAGGCCGGCGTTGGAGCGGAAAACTTCAATACGCGCGTGGAGCGACGCCACACCCAGGTCGGCGCCAAACTGGAGCACGACTTCGATGCCGACAATGCCATCCACCTGATGGCCTACGGTGGCAACCGCTTCAACTTGCAGTTCCAAGCCGTTGGCACAAATGCTGCAGGCACCGGCGTCTCCTCCGCATTCGTCAAGAACCTTCCGCCGAACGCTAACAACCAGACTGCCGGTGGCGTAGCCCAAATCAAGCGCGACTTTAGCGGGACCGATTTGCACTACATCCACAAGGGAATCTTGGCCGGTGGCGCTTACAGTTTCACGCTAGGCGCCAACTATGACACCATGACCGACGACCGTACCGGGTATGACAATTTCACCATCCGTCAAACCAATAACAATACCCTCTGCGGGGTAGGTGTGAACTGCGGAGTCAAGGGGATTTTGCGCCGCAACGAGGACAACTCGGTCTGGAACTTCGACCAGTACGCGCAGGCCGAGTGGTCGCCACACTCGCGCTGGAACCTGCTGGCCGGCGTACGTCACAGCGATGTGCACCTCGAAAATGATGACCATTACTTGTACAACGGTGATAGCAGCGGCAAGGTCAATTACGACAAAACCACGCCGGTGGCTGGGGTACTGTTCAAACTCACGCCTACGGTAAATTTGTATGCTAACGCCGGCAAGGGTTTTGAAACTCCTACACTGATTGAAATGGCGTACCAGCCGGGCGGTATCGGAGGCTTCAATATCGACCTGAAACCATCCACCAGCAACAACTACGAAGTCGGCGCCAAGGCTTATCTAGGCTCTAACACACGCGCCAACATCGCGTTTTTCAAAATTGACACCGATGATGAAATCGTCGTTTCCAACACCACCAGCGGGAGGTCTTCTTACCAGAATGCCGGCACTACAGATCGCAAGGGCGTTGAAATCTCGATTGACTCCGACTTCGGAAACGGTTTTACCGGCTACGCCTCGTATGCCTATCTTGATGCGGAGTACAGCAGCTCGTTCTGCAACGCATCAACCGCACCTAATTGCGCTGGGGGCACACTGGTGCAGAGCGGCAAAACCATCCCCGGCACCTACAGCGACACCGCCTATGCCGAACTTGCGTGGAAGCACGCGCCGACTGGCTTCTCCACAGCGCTGGAAGCACGCGCCTACAGCCAGGTATATGTCGCCGACACCAATAACGACACCGCTCCCGGTTACGCCATCGCCAGCTGGCGTGGTGGGTTCAACCAGGACATCCGCCAGTGGCGCATCTCGGAGTTCCTGCGAGTTGATAATTTGTGGGATCGTGACTATATCGGCTCGGTCAAACTCAACGACAGCAACAAAAGGTATTACGAACCGGCTGCAAACCGCAACTGGCTGCTTGGGCTCAACGCCAGCTACCAGTTCTGAACTTTGCCCCCAATTAAAAACCCGCCGTCTGGCGGGTTTTTAATTGGGGGCAATAATTGACTGAACTAGTAGGACTTTGTTCTGTCATTTATTATTTACTCTTGCTAACATACCCTCATTTCAACCTTGGAGAAAATCATGCGTATCCTGAAACTTCTGTCGTCGCTGACGCTGATGAGCGGCCTGTATCTGGCATATAGCGGCAATGCGATGGCCGATCTTGCAGACCCCAAGCTGTGGCCAGTGCTCAAGGAAAGCTTCTTCGCCGGCAAGAACATCGAGGAAGCTGATTTCATCAAACTGGAAGGCCCGAAGCGCGCCGAAAGCGGCGCTCAGGTGCCGATCACGCTGACCATCGATCGCCCGTTGAATGATGCCGACCCTATTAAAAAGGTCTTCGTGATCGTTGATGCCAACCCGATTCCGCTGGCCGCGACTTATCACTTTACCCCGCTCAGCGGCAAGGCGCAGATCTCCACTCGCATTCGCATGGAAATGGATTCCTTCATCCACGCCGTAGGGGAAACCGCCAGCGGTAAGCTCTATGTAGGCGTCACCATGATTCGTGCCGCCGGCGGCTGCGGCGGCGCGGTGGACGGGGACGATAGTGCGATCCGTGCCGCTTCCGGGAAAATCAAACTCAGCGTGGAGGAGCCGGTCAAGTTCGGCGAAGCCAATACGGCCACATTCCTCATCAAGCACCCGATGTTCACCGGCCTGCAGCGTGACCTGGCTTCCGGCGGCTTCAAACCGGCGTTCTATATCAACAAGGTCGCTTTCACCTATAGTGGAAAACCGGTGATGCAGGCCGACTTCGCCGTGGGCGTGGCCGAAGACCCGTATCTGCGTTTTTATTACGTTCCTGACGCCCCGGGAACGCTGGAAGTGAAAGCTGACGACAACGAGGGCAAGTCCTTTACCCAATCGGTTGAGGTCAAGGGTTAGACCTGTTTCATCAATAACAAAAAGGGGCGCAAATGCGCCCCTTTTACTTTGGATCACAAGTATCAGCCGTGCAGCGACATGCGCTGCATCACCTCATCCTTGTCTATCACCTTGTGTTTGATCGCCGCTACGACATGAAGCACGATCAAGGTGAGCAACACAAAACCGATGATTTCGTGTGACTCCTGGAATATCTCGCGCAGATCTGGGTTGTCCAGTCCCCCGATGAAAGGAATGCCGAACCACAGCACGCCATATTTGCTGAAAATTGCCATCAGCAATCCGCTGAGCGGCACTGCCAGCATCAGCAGGTACATCACCTTGTGCACCGCGTCCGCCAGCTTTTTCTCCCAGGCCATCATGGTTGCCGGAAAATCCGGAGCGGTATGAGTGACACGCCAGAACAGGCGGACCAGAATCAGTGCCAGTAGCGTGACGCCGATCGATTTGTGCAGGTTGAAATAGAAGGCACGGGGGGTCATTGGCTCGGATAACTGCAGGGTGTAAACCCCGAGGTCAAACAGGTCGAGCGTTTCCACCTTGGGCAAGTCCTTGGGCAAGTCGCTCATGTAGTAGCCGAAAGCAAACATCACCAATAGTAGCAAACCAATCACCCAGTGCAGGATGATGGCGGTTTTATTGTAGCGTGTTATGTGTTGATTCATATGTCAGCCTATCGATAAATATTAAACAGCTTTGTTGACAAAGAAAGCGGCCTGCAAAAGCCACCATTGCTGGAAATATACACTTTTTCTTGCGCCATGGCACCAGTTGCATTTACAGCGCGGACATCCTTGCCAATCACCCTCACTGAACCCCTCCTTCAGCCTATAGTCTTAGGTAAAGCTGGCATAATGCCTGCTGTCACATTCTTTATGCCCAATAGGAGGTCGCACGTGATGAGGCTGCTGATAACCACAATCGTTCTGCTGTTGTGCACCGTTGCTAACGCGGAACCATTGACAATGGCCGAGGCCGCGCCAGGGGTATATGTGCATCGAGGCGTGCATGAAGAGCTGGATGCCGGTTACCACGGTGACATCTGCAATATCGGTTTCATCGTTGGCAAAAAAGGCGTCGCCATTATCGACAGCGGCGGCAGTCTCGCCGTCGGTCAACAGTTGCGCGAGGCAATACGCAAAGTCACGGCCCTTCCCATCCTCTATGTCATCAATACCCACGTCCATCCTGACCATATTTTCGGCAATGCCGCATTTCTCGCCGACAAGCCAAGCTTCGTCGGCCATTACAAACTGGCGGACGCCATGGAACGCCGCCGGGAAATCTACATGCGCAACAACGCCGCCTGGCTGGGAAAGGACGCAGAAGGCAGCGAGATGGTCAAGCCCACCCAGCCCGTCCAATCCACGCTGGATCTTGACATTGGCGAACGCTCACTACTGCTGACCGCCCATCCCACCGCCCACACCAATACCGACCTTACTGTGCTCGACAAAAACACCGCCACCTTATGGAGCGGGGACCTGCTGTTCATCGAACGCACGCCTTCAATCGACGGTGACATCAAGGGCTGGCTGGAAGTCATCGGCAAGCTGCGTGAATCCCAGCCCAAGTCCATCATTCCAGGCCATGGGCCGGTCCCGGCCAACTGGAAAGAAGCACTGGAAAACGAGCAACGCTATCTGGAAACCCTGCTCAATGATGTGCGCACCAGCATCAAAAAGGGCGAGCCGATGGAAAGTGCCATGGACACCGCCGCCGCTTCGGAAAAAGATCGCTGGGTACTGTTCGGCACGGTCAACCGGCGCAACGTTAATATCATCTACCCGGCACTGGAATGGGAATGACTGGTTACAAGCGACCGCGGAAGGCCTGAAATCGCTACCATTCTTGCTGCTATAATTGATTTCTTAACTCCGTGCATTACCTACACACTTAACTGCATTTGGCCATGGCAAACGCCGCCCACCACTTCGATTTCCGCAATCACGTCTTAGCTTGGGCACTGGCTCTATCCCTCCTGCTACATGCCGTTCTGGTGGCCAGTCTTCACCCGTTCCGCTTTGATACTTCCAGGCAGAACAAAATGCTCACCATTGAACTGGCACCCCCGCAGAAAAAGGAAACTCCACCCCCTCCTCCGCCACCGCCGGAACCGCCGAAACAGGAACCGGTGAAGCCGAAACCACAAACCAAAGCCGAGGCCGCTCCTCCGCAGCAGCCAGTCCAGACCGTGGTGGCCGAGCCGCCCCCCGTGGCAAGAATGGAACCCGTTAGGCTGCCGCCTCCAGCCGTAATAACGGCCGCCCCCAAGACAGATGAGCCACCAGCATTTGTGGCGGCTCCGCCGGAGCCTCCTCAGCCAACCGGCCCCACCCAACATGACATCGACGCGGCACGCAACAACTATGGCAGCCTATTGGGACGGGAATTCGCCAAACACCGCCAGTACCCGCGCTTAGCACAAATGCGCGGCTGGCAAGGCACGGTACGCGTGCAACTGGAACTGAATGCCAACGGCAGCATCACATCCAGCTCGGTAAGCGAGTCCAGTGGTTTTGAAGTCCTCGACAATCAAGCGCTGGAAATGGTGAAAAAGGCATCGCCGCTTCCACCGCCGCCGGAGGTTCTGCGCAACCGCGCTTTCAGCATTATGGTTCCCGTGACGTTTCGCCTGGAATAGGGCGTGGCCGCACCGAAATCCCTTAAGCGCCTTCTGCTTATTCACGAGCTCACCTTCGTGCTTCTGGTCGTTCTGGCCGGTGCAGCGGGCTGGGCTGGCATATACCAGTGGCAGGAAGCGTCGCGCGAATCGCAGCGCATCCACTCGCTGATTCAGGAAGTTCAACAAACCCGCGGCGACCTTTACCGCCAGATGAAAGAGCTGTTCGACGCCTTTTTTCTTGGTGATGCCAATGCCATGAAAGAATACGACGAGTTTTCCCGCGCTGCGGAAAAGCACTTCTGGCAGTTGCGCGGAATGGCCGTAGGGCGTGCGGAACTCGATGCGATCGATGCCCTGCAGAAAAGCTATTCGGATTTTCTCGTTGTAACCAGCACGCTACTGGACAAACGTAAAAAGCTTTCTCGCGAGGCGCTGCGCAGCAGCCTGAACAGCGGCCTTGAAAAGGGCGTGTTCACCCGTTACGAAACCGTTTCGGTACAAACCGAGAAACTTTTGTCCATGAAGCAGCAGGAGTTACAAAATCAGTTGCAGCGCTCGAAACAACAAGCTTTCATGTTGCTGATCATCCCGGTTGTTCTGGCAGCCCTGCTATTGCTATTTTCCCGTATTTTCCTGCAACGCTCCATCGTGAACCCCATCGCGGACGTACTGCACGCCACCACCGAAATCAGCGCGGGCAGGCTGGAATACAAGGCGCCGCAAACCGGCGTGGCGGAATTGCACGCGCTGGCACAGGCCATCAACCAGATGGCCGGGGAACTCATACGCAGCCAGGAATCCCTGATCCGCAGCGAAAAACAGGCTGCCCAGGGCGCTCTGGTGCCAATGCTGGCACACAACATCCGCAACCCGCTGGCTAGCATCCGCGCCATCGCCCAGGTAGCGGATGGCTCGCACCTTGACCACGAGACGCGTGAAGCACTGCGCGACATCATTGACACGGTGGACCGACTGGAGCGCTGGACCGGAGCACTGCTCGCCTACCTGCTGCCGTTGCAGCCGCATCAGGCGGCAACCATTCTGCAACATGTCATTCGCGGCGCCGTTGCCCCGCTACAAACCCGGATCAAGGAAAAATCCATCCTCGTCGATCTTCCCCCTGACTCGCCGCCGATAACGCTCACCGTAGACGAAAACCTGCTGGAGCAGGCATTGTATAACCTGCTTCTCAATGCCATCGACGCCTCACCTTCCAAAGGCACGATCCATATCGAGCTGGAGACCTCACCGCAATCGATTCTACTGCGCATCCTGGATCGCGGCTCCGGGATGCCCTTTTCCCCCAACTCTGGAGACCTCAGCCCGGGCCCGTCAACCAAGCGGTTCGGCACCGGCCTAGGCATCCCGTTTGCTTTCAAGGTGCTCGATGCACTCGGCGGCAGTATCGATTTTTCTCAGCGTGATGGCGGAGGCACGTCCGTAAGCCTGACTCTGCCACGCAAAGTTCGCGCTCCTTAACCCCGGCAGCCCATGCAGCCTACAGGAGCTGCCAGGTCGCCAGCTTTTGGTAGCGCACGCCATGTTCCGTCAAGACGGATTCCACCAGCGCAAATTCGCTCACCTGCCACTCGATCGGATCGATGAGGCGTGGAGCAACAGGATGAACGATGTCACGCAGCAAGGTCACATGCGGCACAAAATCCTTTCGATCAAAACGAAAACCGGCATGCTCAACTTCCTGCCTCAACAGCCTGGCAAGCCATGCCAGTTCTTCCACTTCATTCCTGGGTGCCGCGTAGCCGATATGGTTGCGTGGCCAACAGGCAACCTGTTGCAACTTGAAAGCAAAGGGACTGGGCGACACTTTTTCTGCCGCATGCATCAACTCCACTATTTGCAAGCGCTTTACCGCTCCCATGAAAAGCAGGGTCATATGCAAAGTATTCGCGCGCATTGGCCGGCCACCGCACTCGCCAAGGTGCTGTAAAGCGATGTTTCTAAGGCTGCGCTGTACCTCGGGGCTTGGCCACAATGCAAAAAACAGGCGGGCATTGCCCGCATCAGGTTTATTTATTCTCATCTTTGAGTTCTGCTATTGCCTTGCCGGGATTTTTTAACAACAATGGCATTGTTAACTCCTTAGACACTCATATGAACCTGAATCAGGCGATCCCGGACTTTGAAATTCCCGCCACTGGAGATAAGCAATTCAAACTGTCGCAACACTCAAGCAAACTGCTGGTCATTTATTTCTACCCAAAAGATTCTACGCCCGGCTGCACCAGCGAAGGGCAGCTGTTCCGTGACATGTTTGCGGAATTTGAAGCGGCTGGCGCGGAAATTTTCGGCATTTCCCGTGACAGCGTCAAATCGCACGAAAATTTCAAGGCAAAATACGGTTTCCCATTTGATCTGCTGGCCGACACCGAGGAAATAGCCTGCAGCCTGTTTGGTGTCATCAAACTGAAAAACATGTATGGCAAACAGGTGCGTGGCATCGAACGCAGTACGTTTGTCATCGAGCACGGCCTCTTGCGCCGTGAATGGCGCGCCGTCAAAGTTGATGGCCACGCAACGGAAGTTCTGGAATATGTTAAAAGCTTAGGGAAGACTGCCGCTCATGGTTAAAAAACTTAGTGCCACCAAGCTGTTCGTTCTCGACACCAACGTCCTGATGCACGACCCTTCCAGCCTGTTTCGCTTCGAGGAGCATGACGTTTACCTGCCCATGGTGACGCTGGAAGAACTGGACAATAACAAGAAAGGCATGACGGAAGTTGCGCGCAATGCCCGCCAGGCCAGCCGCTTCATCGACGAAATCATTGGGCCGCGACCCGGCAACCTTGAGGAAGGCAGCTCTCTAGCCCTCAACCGTAACCGCGTCAGCACCGGACGCCTATTCCTGCAAACCCACGCCGTCAGCGTCGAACTGCCCATGCTGGCAGGGAGCAAAGCCGACAACCAGATCCTAGCCGTGGTGCATTACCTGCAGAAGAAATTCCCGGAGCGGCAGGTCATCCTGGTCAGCAAGGACATCAATATCCGCATCAAGGCCCGCGCCATGGGTGCGCCGGCTGAGGATTATTTCAACGACAAGGTGCTGGAGGATACCGATGTCCTCTACACCGGCATGAAGGATCTGCCACAGGACTTCTGGGACAAGCACAGCAAGAACATGGAGTCCTGGCAGGAATCGGGGCGCATGTTCTACCGCATCACCGGGCCGCTGTGCCAGAGCCTGCTGATCAACCAGTTCCTTTATTACGAATTCGACAAGCCATTCCATGCCATCGTGCGCCAGCAGGAAGACAAAACGGCGGTGCTGGAGGTGCTCAAGGATTACACCCAGCCCAAGAACAACGTGTGGGGCATCACTGCACGCAACCGCGAGCAAAATTTCGCCCTCAACCTGCTGATGGATCCCGACGTCGATTTCATCACCCTGCTGGGCCAGGCCGGCACCGGCAAGACGCTGCTGACGCTGGCCTCCGCTCTCACCCAGACGCTGGACAAGAAAATCTACAGCGAGATCATCATGACCCGCGTCACCGTGCCGGTGGGCGAGGATATCGGCTTCCTGCCCGGCACCGAGGAGGAAAAGATGGCGCCTTGGATGGGCGCGCTGGAAGACAACCTGGATGTGCTCAACAAGACCGATGACGATGCCGGTGACTGGGGGCGCGCCGCCACCCAGGATTTGATCCGCACCCGCATCAAGATCAAGTCGCTCAACTTCATGCGCGGCCGTACTTTTCTGCACAAGTTTCTCATCATCGACGAGGCGCAGAACCTGACACCCAAGCAGATGAAAACCCTGATCACCCGCGCCGGACCGGGCACCAAGGTGGTATGCCTGGGCAACATCGCGCAAATCGACACGCCTTATCTGACCGAAGGCAGCTCCGGCCTCACCTATGTGGTGGATCGCTTCAAGGGCTGGGAACACAACGGGCATGTCACCCTGATGCGCGGCGAACGCTCAAGACTTGCCGACTTCGCCGCAGAGGTACTATGAATCATCTGGCGCAACGCCATCAATGATGAAAAAAGGTTTTTACATCATTCTTGCGGCACAGTTCCTGTCGGCACTGGCTGACAACGCACTGCTGTTCGCCGCCATTGCCATGCTGGCACAGCTAAAAGCGCCGGGCTGGCATACGCCATTGCTGCAGCAGTTCTTCGTCATCTCTTACATCGCCCTTGCACCTTTCGTGGGACCTTTTGCCGATGCCTTCCCCAAAGGGCGCGTGATGCTGGTTTCCAATGCCATCAAGTTCATAGGCTGTCTTGCGATGCTATTTGGAATGCAGCCTTTGTATGCCTATGGCATTGTGGGTATCGGCGCTGCGGCATACTCTCCCGCAAAATACGGCATCCTCACCGAATACCTGCCCCCACAACTGCTGGTCAAAGCCAACGGCTGGATGGAGGGCTCGACCGTGATGGCCATCATACTGGGGGCCATCGTTGGCGGGATCCTTGCCTCGAGTGACCCTTACTTTGCCATTGAAGTCATCGCCGGCCTCTATCTCGCGGCATCGGTATTCAACCTTTATATTCCAAAGGTTCCACGCGATCATCGCATGCCAAAGAAGAACCCTTTGTTCATCCTGCACGACTTCTGGCACTCATTTACCGCATTGTGGCGCGACCCGCAGGGGCAGGTATCACTCGCCGTCACCACGCTGTTCTGGGGGGCCGGCGCCACCCTGCGCCTGGTCATCATCGCATGGGCAGCCGTAGCGCTCAATTTCGGAATGGATCACGCCACACAGCTTACCGCCATGGTTGCATTTGGGATCGCACTGGGGTCTGTATTTGCATCACGCTACGTCAGCCTGGAAAATTCGGTCAAGGTATTACCAGCCGGGATCCTCATGGGTTTTCTGGTGATGTCGATGGCATTTATCACTGAATGGCGCCTCGCCAGCCTATTCCTGTTCGCCATCGGCGTACTAAGCGGCTATTTCGTTGTACCTCTGAACGCACTGCTGCAACACCGCGGGCATATATTGATCGGCGCGGGACACTCTATCGCCGTACAGAACTTCAACGAAAATATTGGCATCCTGCTATTGGTCGGCGCCTATACCATGATGGTCAAGTATGAACTTCCCATCAATGCGATCGTGCTCATCTTCGGTGCCTTCGTCAGCCTGACGATGGGCATCATTTACCGCACCTACCGCAACCAGAATCTGCGATAGTTACTGCACACATTCTTCCTGTCAGTGCAGTTTGACGTGTGGCTCGGTACGCCAGGTAACTATGCATACTGGGCCATCGGCGAATACCTAGCTTAATCATTGCTGGGAATGCAGCCGAACCTAAAGTGGGCGAAAAATGCTCGCAGCTGGTTATTCGTTGCCGGTAGAACTGCCGTGGGTACGTATCCAAGCCTGGATTTGGAGTACCTCGTCAGGAATCAAACCATTATTGGGGTCGCTTGGATCCATCAGGCCCCTGCCCTTGGCTCCCATGCCGCCATTGGTGCCATGCCAGACCGTTTCGAACATGCCTTTGTTGGTCGCATCCTTGGCGTACTTGAAGTCAGGTCCATGAAGACTGGGGCCGGTCTGCCCCTGGGCATCGCCACCATGGCACTGGGTACAGGAATACATCTGGAACAGCTTCTTGCCCTTGTCGATCGCTTCTTGCTTGCCGATGTAAGGGTTCTTGCCGGTCGTGGCAAATTCCTTGGCCTCCGGAGTGTCGAATAACTCCGCTTTGATCGTCAGCGGGCTGCCGTCCTGCGTCGCCACAAAATCCACCATCTTGCCTGAGGGAGCGGCATCAACCTTGCCTCCTTCGCTAGCAGCATCGCCGCCCTTGCCGCACGCCACCAGTCCGAAGGCCATGATTGCCACGACAATGAATTTTGTCGCTTGCATGATTCCTCGCAATGATGACGATGTTGTTCGAGATTTTATTCTACCTAAAAACGGTCTCCCAAAAAGCAAAAAGGCCACCAATCCATGGATTGGTGGCCTTTCATTTGGTCTCGATTAATTACGGAGCCTTGCAGCCATCGCAAGGCTTCTCATCCATCCAGGGCTTGTCGCCTTTGCCCTGATAGGAGGAGCGCAACCAACCCATGATAACGAGGACATCATCGGTGGAAAGCAGTTCCGCATTGCCGGCCGGCTGTGCATGCCATGCCGGCATCCCGGCATCAGAGCCGTTGGCGATGGTTTCAAACATCCCCTTGTCGGTCAGGTGCTTATTGTATTGCCAGCGGTCATCGATAATGCTCGGACCGGTCTGGCCACCGGCGTTGCCACCATGGCACTGGGTGCAGGAATAATAGCCAAATTTTTTCTTGCCCTTTTTGGCGAGCTCGGGATCAGCCGCCATTTTCTTGGTATAAGGGTTGACGCAGGTTGCCAGGAATTCCTTGGCTTCCGGGGTGTCCGTATCTACTGGCTTGATCACAAAAGGCGGTTCGCCAGCATGAGTACCGACAAATTTGCACTCCGCGTTCGCTTGCAATGACAACCCCATGACAGCAAGCATGGCAGCCATCAATGCACTCTTAACTACTTTATTGCTAAACATATCATCTCCTCAGTTGATATACCTATAAAGTCCCTGAATTCATGCTCGCTACGAAAGTGTAATTGTACTGCAAATAACGACCGCGAGTCAGCCCGGTTGACTTGACTTTTCCGATCCGGCTGAAATTTTTATTCCGATTTAGGAATTATGTCACCGCGGGGTTCGCGCTTTTTCTCAACGCTGTCGCCCGGCACGACGGGAACATGCGGAATGCCATATTCATCGAGAATTTTCTCGATTTCCGCACTTCTACGCTGCAGCACCTCTTCGATCATGGCGAGGCGCTCTTTGTCCTTCTTGCGCACGCCGACCGATATATTCCAGTACTCCTTGCCATGTATGTTCTCTTTCTCATACTCTGGCGCAGGCACTACTACCAACTGCCCTGTATATTTGGTCTTGGCATAATAGCCGCCGATTGGCCCCCACACGATGGCAATATCGATATCGCCCTTGGCCAGATCGTCGATCATGAAACTGGGAGGGAGATTGAGGTCGCGCATGATCCGGTAAGGGCGCGCGTTTTCCATCAGCCCCTTGTCGTAAATGGGGCGCGAGGGTGGGGTCTGGCCGACTACGCCGATCTTGCCCTTGCGTAGATCCGGGGAGTCCCAGTCCTTGATGTCATAGCCACTGTCCTTGCGATAGACAAAGACATAGCCGGAGCGGTAGTAGGGCTTGGAAGTCAGCACTGCATCGTTGCCAGCCACAGTACCGATGATGACGTCGCAACGATTGGCGTTGAGGGTGTTGCGCAGGAAACCGATACGGTCATACGCAAACTGGTACTTCAACTGCTTGCCCAAATCCTTGGCAATCAGTTCTGCGATCTTGTTTTCGAAACCTTGTTGCTGGTTGTTGGAGTAGGGCAGATTATCCATGTCTGCACATACGCGAAATTCGGCAGGATTCTCGACGCGCTTGGCTTCACCGCCACGTCCGGTTTCCATATCAAAACTCATCTCCTCACCTTCGGCAGCATATGCATTCGCCGTCACCATGAGGAACATCATTGCCAATGAAATTTTTTTAATCTGACTCAACATTAATCATCACCTCGTTAGTTAGCCAACAAGAAATCCAGATTCCAGATAAAAAGCACCCCGCCGGAGCGGGGTGCTTATGTGACACACTAACTAACGGTTAGTTCTGTAGCTTTTCAGTCTTGCGACCTCAAATTACAGAGCAAACACGGTCAGCGCACCGCCGCCAGGAGCGGCGTTGTACTTGACCAGTTCAGCATAACCACCAGCAGCGCCGAGAGCGTCGGTCGGGTTGGTCATACCCAGGTTCATCGCCACGCCAGCCCAGCCGCCGATACCGGACAGCACGCCAACGTGTTGCTTACCCTTGTGGCCGTAGGTGAAGGCATTACCGATCACACCGGAACCAACTTGGAACTTCCACAGTTCCTTACCGGATTGTGCGTCAACAGCCTTGAACCAACGGTCCAGGGTGCCGTAGAACACCAGGTCGGAAGCGGTAGCCAGAGCACCACCCCAAGCGGAGAACTTCTCCTTGTTGTACCAGGCAGCCTTGTTGGTCAGAGGATCATAAGCAGCGAAGCCGCCCATCACGCCATCCGGACCAGCAAACATGGTCAGCGTAGCGCCAACCCACGGTTGACCAGCAACATACTTGGATTCAACCGGTTCGTAGGTCATACAAACGTGGTTGAGAGGAGAGTACACGAGGCCGGTCTTCGGGCTGTAAGCAGCCGGTTGTTGGTCCTTGGTACCCAGCGCGGCAGGGCAAACACCCTTGGCGTTGTAGTCTTGGTGGGTGGAAGCAGAAGCCAGCTTGTCAGGCACGCCGGTCTTCATGTCAACGTTAGTCGCCCAGTTGACGAACGGGTGAACCTTTTCAGCAGCAACCAGGGTGCCGGTATTGCGCTCCCAGGTGTAAGCGAAACCGTTACGGTCATGGTGCCAAGCCAGTTGCTTGCCACCCTTGTCGATCAGGATCACTTCGTTGATGCCGTCATAGTCCCACTCGTCGTGCGGGGTCATTTGCATGCCCCACTTGGCAACGCCGGTATCCACATCACGTGCGAACACGGTCATGGACCACTTGTTGTCGCCAGGACGAACGTCCGGGTTCCATACGGAAGGATTGCCGGTACCGTAGAACACCAGGTTGGACTTGGCATCATACGGCCACCAGCCCCATACGGAGCCACCACCGTGCTGCCAGCCATCCTTGACGGCTTGCGGCTTCAGCCAGGTCTTGACGCCCAGATCCTTCTCGCCGATCTTCAGCTTGTCGTTCGGGATCTTCTTGAAGGAACCACCTTGCTTGTTGCCACCGTTGACGTCTTCATACACGGACAGCGCGCTGTATTGCGGGTTAGCCTTGTTGAAGTCGGCGCCGATCAGCATTTCGCTGTCCGGGCCTGTGGAGTATGCCTTCCAAGCCAGGGAACCGTCCTTGATGTTGTATGCGGCGATAAAGCAGCGAACGCCGAATTCAGCACCGGAACAACCGGTCAGGACCTTGTCCTTGATGACGTGAGGAGCGTTGGTATTGGTTGCGCCCACCTTCGGATCGGTGTTCTTGGCTTCCCAAACCTTGGCACCGGTCTTCGCATCCAGAGCGACCAGCATGCCGTCGTTCTGTTGCAGGAAGATCTTGCCGTCACCAAAACCAAGACCACGGTTCACGTTGTCGCAGCACAGCACTGCTTGAACGGAAGGATCTTGCTTCGGGAAATAAGACCAGACGATCTTTTGGTTGTCGTTCAGGTCCAGGGCGTACACGTTGTTCGGGAACGCGGTGTGCACGTACATCATGCTGCCGATTACCAGCGGGGCACCTTCGTGACCACGGTTAACACCGGTAGCGAACGTCCAAGCAGCCTTCAGGTTCTTGACGTTGCCCTTGTTGATTTGGGCAAGCTTCGAATAGCCTTGGTTGTCATGCTGGCCACGCGGATGTGCCCAGTTGTTTGCGTCCTTCATTGCAGCTTCTTGGTCTGCAGCAGCCATTGCGGCCATCGGCATTGCGATGGTCATGCCAGCAGCCAGACCCAGAGCGATCTTGAGTTTGCTCATCTCCATGTTCAATCTCCATAGTAATTACGACTAAGGGTAAAAAAAGTAAGGGTCTCCAGAGAAGCGCATTCCCTTATACCGGGTTATTACGCAGTCCCCTTCATGCCCTAGCTTCTCGCAACACCTAAATGTGTGCTGTAGGCATGGTAGAACAGTCTTTTTTTAATTGCAATACTATATCCGCAAATAAATTGGGACTAAGAAACACCTACCATACTGTGGTGCTATCATAGGCACCATCTTATGAAAGCACAATAGCGCTGCGCCAGGCGCATGCATATGTCCGATTCTGACGACACCCTTTTTCCCGCGCTTGACCCCTATCATCATGGCTGGCTGCAGGCATCGGCTCTGCACAGCATCTATTTCGAGCAATGCGGCAACCCTGACGGCGCGCCGGTAGTCGTTTTACACGGCGGTCCGGGCAGTGGCTGCGCGCCAGCGCAACGGCGGTTCTTCGACCCCACGTACTACCGCATCATTCTGCTCGATCAGCGCGGCTGCAAACGCAGCCTGCCGCTCGGGTGCATCGAGGAAAATACCACCAGGCATCTTGCGGATGATCTGGAAGCTTTGCGCAAACATCTAGGCATCGCTCAATGGCTGGTGTTCGGCGGATCATGGGGCAGCACCCTGGCGCTGGCTTACGCCAGCACATATCCTCAAGCCGTCAGCGGGATGATCTTGCGTGGCATCTTTCTTTGCCGCCCGAGCGAGCTGGATTGGTTTCTGCGCCAGGTCAGGCATTTTTTCCCAGAAGCATGGGAAGATCTTATTGCGCCTCTGCCTGCCAGCGAGCGTAGCGATATCCTGCGCGCATACCACCGGCTGATTTTTTCGGATGACAGGAACGCCGCCATTGCCTCGGCCATGCGCTGGAGTCGATTCGAAACTGCCATCATGAGTCTGCTTCCTGGAACTGGCACCCCAGCTTTCGTCGATGACGACGTCGTCATCGGACGGGCACGTGTACAACTCCACTATCTGCTGAATGGCGGATTTATCGATGGACAAGCCTTGCTGGAACAAATCGACAAGAACCGCCACATTCCGGCCATCATCGTACAGGGCCGCTACGACATGGTATGCCCGCCTCTGACTGCTTATGAGTTACACCGGGCATGGCCGGAAGCGCAGTTCAGCATCATTGCCGATGCCGGTCATTCCGCCATGGAACCGGGCATCGCGTCGGCACTGGTTGCCGCCACCGAATCATTCAAGACCATCCGCTGACACATTTCTACCGAACATGGAAACATCACTCTCGATCGAGCACGCCAAACATGCACTCGCCAGCTTTGGCATTATTCTCGCCACAGGCACGCTTTGCGGTTTCTTCGCACAAAAGCTGCGCATCCCGGATGTGGCGGTGTTCCTGCTTGTTGGCATCCTGCTAGGCCCGCAAGCTGCGGGAATCATTAATATCCCGCCTGATTCCGCCATTAATCAGCTGATACTGATCTTCGGCTCCTGTTATATTCTGTTTGATGGCGGCGCGACACTGCGTCTAAAAGTACTCAAAGAAGTGTGGATCACTGTCACCGCCATCTCCACTGCCGGAGTGCTCATCACCGCGCTGATTACGGCTTACGCTGCGAGCCATATTCTCGGCATACCGTTTGCCGTCGCGCTGCTGCTTGGTTCGGTCATTGCCTCGACCGACCCCGCGACGCTGGTCCCGGTTTTCAAACAAATCCATATCAGGGAGCGTGTGGCGCAGACGGTAATCAGCGAATCGGCTTTCAACGATGCCATGGGCGCCATCCTCACTTTCGCTGTTCTGGGTTTTATCATGGGCCAAGGCGAATTCGCCATCGGCCATGCGCTGTTCGATCTGGCAAAGCAGTCTTTTCTGGGAATCCTGTCCGGCGCCGTGCTGGGATATTTGGCGGCGCTACTGATTGCCCATGAAAAATATAACTTTCTGGCGGAATATGCCCCGGTGGTGACGCTGATGGCTGTACTGGGCGCCTATCTGGGGGCAGATGGGCTGCATGCAAGCGGCTTCATGGCGGTATTCGTGTTTGGCATCATGCTGGGCAACAAGGAGTATTTCGGCTTCAGCATGGAAAAGGGCGAAGCCTCCAAGCTGGATGAATATATTTTCACCACCTCCTTCATTATGCGCATGTTCATCTTCCTGCTTCTCGGGTCGCAGGTGGATTTCGACCTGATCAACCGCTATCTGCTCGGAGGCATCGCCATTGTTGCCGTATTCATGTTCATCGCCCGGCCGGCGACCGTATTCCTTTGCGCGCTGCCTGATCGTCGCGCCAAGTGGGAACTGAAAGAGCTGCTGTTCATGTGCTGGACGCGCGAAACAGGCGTCATACCAGGCGCATTGGCTGGCCTGCTGGTCGGCATGCAGGTGCCCGGAGCGCCAATGATCGCCTCGATTACATTCATCGCCATCCTGACAACGATCCTGTTACAGGCCACAACTACCCGCTGGCTAGCCAGAAAACTCGATCTGCTTGCATAGCATGGTGAAACTCTTATTCGACCGAATCCGGCGTCTGCACAAACTTCCTGTACTGGCACGCCCGAAGGCAGCGATTGGCAAGCATCGCTACAGCACGCCGCTGTTCATGCTGCGCGAAACCCTTGCCGCATTCCAGAAACATAACGGCTTCAGCATTTCAGCATCGCTGGCGTTCTATGCATTGTTTGCCTTGATTCCCATGGCGCTGCTGACATTCTTTCTGCTCAGCCATCTGGTCATTTCTTCCGACTATGCCATCGTCAGGCTGGCCATCCTTGCCAGCAACCTGCTCCCCGAGTTCAGTCAGCGCATCATGGTAGAGGTGTTCAAGATTTCCAGGCACAAGGCCGTGTGGGGGGCATTCGGCATGTTCGCACTGTTCTGGGCGGCCATTCCGCTCGCCGGAGCTCTTCGCACTTCGTTCTACACCATTTCTTCAGTGGTCGAAGTGCCCTCCTTCATACGCCGCACTTTCAAAGATGCCATCGCCGTGCTGGGTATCCTGCTGCTGCTGTTCCTGTTCACCTTTGGCGGGGTGATGCTGGAAAAATCAATTACGTTCCTGCGGCCGCATTTTGTTTCCGCCGGACTGCTCAACGGCCTTTCCTCCTTCTTCTTGAGTACGCTGGTGATCGCGGCCTTTTATCATGCATTCTTTCCCGCCAAGGTACTGTTTCGACACATTCTGCTAGGGTCCATTCTTACGGTAGGTCTTTGGATGGCGGTGCGGCCGGCGTTCGGATTGTTCCTGTTCTTGCACCAGTCGTATGGCACCATTTTTGGCGGAATGAAGAACATGTTCATTTCCATCGGCTGGCTTTACTACAGTTTCGCGGCATTTTTGCTCGGAACGGAACTGATTGCCGCCCTGCGCAAAAAAGATGTGCTGCTGCTCAAGGAGCTATTCACCGACGCTCCTCACCAGTCCGGCTATCTGGACAACCTGATGGGCCACTTCGGTAAAAATTTTGAGCGGGGAGATTATGTCTGCCGTGAAGGCGAGCATGGTCACGAAATGTATTACATCGTGAGCGGAGTCGTAACCCTCTATCGCAATGGCATGACGCTGCACGAAGTCCACGCGGGCGACTATTTCGGTGAAATGGCTGTTCTGGCCGACACACCACGCGCGGCTGATTGCATGGTAACTTCGGAACATGCGCAGATTTTGAGCATCAGCGCAGAAAACATCGAAACCCTGCTGATGGAAGAACCCAAGATCGCAATGACTTTCCTGCGCGAAATGGCCTTGCGGCTTCGCCATGCGAGCGGGCTGCTGAGCAACAGGCAATAAACGGCAAGCCGCTATCGCCTGTTGCTCCGTGGAGCACTAGGCCATGGGCTTCAGGTCAAACGCCACGCACACCCGATCCTCGTCCGAATGGAATGGGATGGTGCGGTGAAACAGGGACGAAGGGAACAGCACGATGTCGCCCACCTCCTGAACCACGACATGCGACGGGAAGTTGTCGTGCTTGCGCGGGTATTTGTCGCCATCGGTGCCATATTCAAAACCGGCATCCGTGGCATGCAGCTTCTGCTTCGGCAGCTTGAGGTAAACGCAGCCGCTGATCCATCCTTCTTCGTGGATGTGGGAGCCGAGGTTGCCGCCCTTTTTCATTTTCAGATACCAGGAACTGCTGAAATCGACCTCCCTGGGAAATGAGCGGATCAACTCGCAATCCTCGCCGGCAAAGTGCTCGCGGTATTCCTCAATTTTCTGCTTGACCAGCACAGCCAATTTCTGGAAAGCCGGCTCCGGCCGCTTCAGCAGGTTGCCGGCCGACTGCATGCCGGAATAAAGCCGGCTCTGCATGCGCGCGGCGATGGGGGTACGGTCTATGGTTTCCAGCACCTCTTTCAGCAGCTGGCTGTCCGGCTCGGCCAGCTCGGGTATGCTGGTATGCCAGGCAAATCGCATCGGCTCCGGGCAGAAATCGTATTCGTCCGGCACGCCGAAATTGATGGCGTGGTGGGTAGAGAGCGTCGCCAGCATGATCGATTTCTTGCCGGAGTGCACCATGGCCTTCAGCTTTTCACGGAACTCGTCGTAGCGCTCGATCTTGTACAGGCACTCCATGGCGCGCTCCTGAAAATCCAGGAAACGCGAGCGTTCGAAATAGGGGATAGCCTCTTCATAGCGCTTGGCGAGGCTGTGGAACTCGCCCATGTTGTAGTTGGCATTGGGGTGGTCGGGGTCGATCGCCATGGCGTTCCGGTAACACTTGATAGCGTCATCCATATTGCCCCGGTCGCGGAAGATTTCGCCCAGGTTGTTGTGCGCGTCGGCGTAATCCGGCTTCATCTCCAGCGCCTTGAGATAGCATTGCGCGGCCTCTTCGTGCTTACCCTGGTCACGTAGCGCAGTGCCCAAGTTAAAGTATCCTATGGCATCAGGATTGATGGCCAGCGCCTTGCGGTAATTGACGACGGCATCCTCCAGCTTGCCCTGCTTCTGCAACACCACACCGAGATTACCATAGGCCTCGTAGAACCCCGGCTGCTGCGCAATTGCCTTGCGGTAGCAGGTGACGGCTTCCTCGAATTTGCCCTGTTCCTGCAACACCACTCCCAGGTTGAAATACGCCACCGTCAGATCCGGCTTGAGCGTAATGGCCTTGCGGTAGCTGGCGACCGCCTCTTCAACCCTGCCCAGATTACCCAGCACCACGCCAAGATTGAAATGGATTTCGGCAATTTTCGGTTCGATTTCCAGCGCCTTGCGGTAAGCCGCGGCAGCCTCCTCGAACTTCCTCTGACCTTCAAGCGCGACGCCCAGCACGTTGTGCAGTATGAACGTGCTCGGATAACTTCTGAGCAGAGCCTTTGCCATCTCTTCGGCCTCGTGCAATCGACCGACATTGAAAATATTGAGCAATGACTGGACCTCGCCTTGGCTGGGCTGTCTGATCTGCTGAAATTGCTTGCTCATGGATATCTCATCCTTATTTAACGAAATTGGCCAATTCCCGGGTTGGGCCCTTCTTACTCAACGCCCCGCATATTTTTGCTGTTGCAATAATACTTTCTCAAGCAGCATAACAAAACTTGCCAGTCGTTCCTTCTCCTGCGCTACCACGGCCGCCGGCGCGCGATCAACGAAGCCGGCGTTGGACAGCTTGGCCTCGGCCTTGACGATCTCGCCTTGCAGGCGGGCAATCTCCTTGCCCAGGCGTTCCTTCTCGGCGGCTACATCGATTTCGATCTTAAGCATCAGACGGAAGTTGCCTACCACGGCCACCGGGGCATCAGCCTCCGGCAGGGTGGCGACGATGCCGAGGTCGGAGAGCTTCGCCAGCGCCTTGATATAAGGCGCGAATGCTTCCAGCACATCAGCCGGACCTTCGGCCACCAGCGGCACTCGCTGCGCCGGTGACACGCCCATCTCGCCGCGCAAGCTACGGCACGCGTCTACCGCCTGCTTGAGAGTGGCCGCCCAGGCTTCGGCGGCTTCGTCGATCTTCTCCGGCTGAGCCTTGGGATAAGGCCGCACCATGATGGTATCGCCTTGGTTGCCCGTGTATTCGGCAACGGTCTGCCACAGTTCCTCAGTGATGAACGGGATCACCGGATGCGCCAGGCGCAACACAGTCTCCAGAACGCGCAGCAGGGTACGACGTGTGGCGCGTTTCTGCGCATCGCTACCGTTCTGCAACTGCACCTTGGCAATTTCCAGATACCAGTCGCAGTACTCGTCCCACACGAACTTGTAGATCGCTTGGGCCACAAAGTCGAAGCGGTAGTCGGCAAAACTCTTTTCCACCTCAGCTTCGGTGCGCTGCAACAAGCTGACGATCCAGCGGTCGGCCTGCGAGAAGTCCAGATAGCCTTCCGGGCCGCAGTCGTGGGAACAAGGCTCCATGCCGCAGTCCTGGCCTTCGCAGTTCATCAGCACGAAGCGCGTTGCGTTCCACAGCTTGTTGCAGAAGTTGCGATAGCCCTCGCAGCGGTGCATGTCGAACTTGATGTCGCGGCCGGGGCTGGCAAGCGAGGCAAAAGTAAAACGCAAGGCATCGGTGCCGAAAGCGGGAATCCCTTCCGGGAATTCCTTGCGTGTGCGCTTCTCGATCTGCTCCGCCTGTTTGGGGTTCATCAGGCCGGTGGTACGTTTCTTCACCAGATCGTCTAGGCCGATGCCGTCAATCAGGTCGATCGGATCGAGCACGTTGCCCTTGGACTTGGACATCTTTTGCCCTTCCGCGTCGCGGATCAGGCCATGCACGTAGACGTCCTTGAACGGGATTTTGCCGGTGATGTGCCTGGTCATCATGACCATGCGCGCCACCCAGAAGAAGATGATATCGAAGCCGGTGACCAGCACGCTCGAAGGCAAATACAGATCGAGCGCCGGATTGGATTTGGCCGGCCATTCCGGCGTCCAGTCCAGCGTAGAGAACGGCCACAGCGCGGAGGAATACCAGGTGTCCAGCACGTCCTCGTCGCGGTCCAGTTGACCTGCATAACCTGCTTGATCAGCCAAATGACGCGCTTCCTCTTCGTTATGTGCCACGAAGACCTCGCCGTTGACGCCGTACCATGCGGGAATCTGATGCCCCCACCACAACTGGCGGGAAATACACCAGTCCTGGATATTGTTCAGCCACTGGTTGTAAGTGTTCACCCAGTTTTCCGGGTGGAACTTGATCTCGCCGCTGGCGACCACTTCCAGCGCCTGCTCGGTGATGGACTTGCCATCTTTGCCCGGCTTGCTCATGGCGACAAACCACTGGTCGGTGAGCATCGGCTCGATCACCACGCCGGTTCGGTCGCCGCGCGGTACCTTGAGTTTATGCTTGTCTATTTTTTCCAGCAGGCCCAGCGCCTCGAGGTCGGCGACGATGGCTTTGCGCGCATCGAAACGATCCATGCCGCGGTATTTCTCCGGGGCATGATCGTTGATCTTCGCATCCAGCGTCAGAATGGAAATCAGCGGCAACTTGTGGCGCTGGCCGACAGCATAGTCGTTGAAATCGTGCGCCGGCGTCACCTTGACCACGCCGGTGCCGAACTCGCGATCCACGTAGTCGTCAGCGATGATGGGAATTTTGCGGTCGGTCAGCGGCAGGCTCACCACCTTGCCGATCATATGCTGGTAGCGTTCATCTTCCGGATGCACCATAACGGCGGTGTCGCCCAGCATGGTTTCCGGGCGGGTGGTAGCGACGGTCAGCGAGCCGGAACCATCCGCCAGCGGGTAGCGGATATGCCACAGGTGGCCGTCTTCTTCCTCCTGCACCACTTCCAGGTCGGACACAGCGGTATGCAGCTTGGGATCCCAGTTAACCAGCCGTTTGCCACGGTAGATCAGGCCTTCGTTGAACAGGCGCACAAAGGTTTCGGTGACGATCTTCGACAGTCCGGCATCCATGGTGAAGCGCTCGCGGCTCCAGTCGGGCGAGGTTCCCAAGCGGCGCATCTGACGGGTGATGGTGGAGCCGGAATGCTCCTTCCACTCCCACACTTTTTCCAGAAACTTCTCGCGGCCAAGGTCGTGGCGCGACAGACCCTGGGCATCGAGCTGGCGCTCGACGACGATCTGAGTGGCGATGCCGGCGTGGTCGGTGCCCGGCTGCCACAGCGTGTTGTCGCCCTTCATGCGGTGGTAGCGCGTCAGCGCATCCATCAGGGTCTGGTTGAAGCCGTGCCCCATATGCAGCGTGCCGGTGACGTTGGGCGGCGGCAGCAGGATGCAGAAGTTGTCGGATTTGGCCGTGTCGAGACCGGCGGCAAAGTAGCCCTTGTCCTCCCAGAAGGAGTACCAGCGGGCTTCTATGTTCTTGGGTTCAAAGGATTTGTCGAGTTCGCTCATGGGGCCGGATTTTACCACAGCCCGCGGCACTAGCCGCTCAGGGCGAGGTGCATCATGGCCCAAACAGCGCCACCCACGCCGCTAAAAAACATGGTGATGTGAAACCAACTCCATAAGGCGTAGCGGCGCTTGAGCTGGTGCGGAGAAAGATTGGACAGCAAATAAAGCTGTCCTGATTCTGGGTTGCGCATCACATGCACACCGTTATGCAGCCGCAGTTCGCGGTGCTGTTTTTCTATTTCCCGCCGCGCAGCGTTGCGCGCTAGCTGCCATTCCTTGAGACCGACTTCGCCGTTGCCATCGAGGTCAAAACGTTTGAGCAGCGTTGATCGATCTTTCTTCCATTGTTCCAGCAATACGTTCATGTCGGCCTTGAGATCGAGTGCGCTATTTGCACCGCTGATGGTGGAGAACTCCCCGAGCACATAGATATTGTCGCCAGGAAAGAGCTGCTCATCGATGTGCTTGTACTGACCTTCGTACCAAGTGCGGCAGTGGGTGGTGAACACCTCGGCATCGTCCGGATCGACCATGCATCTTCCGGTCTCGTCACTAATTTCGAAGACGCTATCACTGGTCTCGCGGCTGATTTCCTGCCATTTGTTGTCTGAGGTTCGGCGGTACGTAATGCAGCGGAACCAGACGCAAGGCAGGCTGCCCATTCTGGCCGGTGCCAGAGACTCAGGGGCGTTGCTGGTCCGGCCGAATATTTCGACATAACCCTGCGCCGCCGAGTCTATTTTTGAGGTGGGGGTATCGGCAATGGCCCGGCTGCGCCGGAAAGTGGAGGCCCAGGCGAAGAAGCTGATCAGGGCGATAAGGGAGAATGCGGCCATCCATGCCTGCGGATCATTGATGCGCAAGGCCACCAGCAGAATCAGCAGGTGGCCGAATGACGTAATGAGATTGGCGTACCCGTTCCGGAGATACTGGGTCATGAGCAATTAGGGCTTCCTTAGCCGAACCGTTTGGCGACGTCCGCATCCTCCAACTCGACAGCATCGAAGCGCAACAGCTCGGCAGGGCCAAAATTGAACAAACGCGCCACGATCAGGTCAGGGAACTGCTCGATACGCACGTTGTTGATGTTGGCGCTGTCATTGTAGAACTCGCGCCGGTCGGCGATGGCATCCTCCAGCCCGGAGATACGGCTTTGCAAATGCAGGAAATTCTCGTTGGCCTTGAGCTCGGGATAGGATTCGACCAGGGCGAACAGGCTGCCCAGCCCGGCACGCAATGCGCTCTCGGCAGCGCCAAGTGCGGCAATATTATGTGACTCACGCGCATCGGCGACGCACGACCTGGCCTGAATCACCTTTTCCAATGTTGCCTGCTCATACTTCATGTACTCCTTGCAGGCATCGATCAGCTTGGGCAGTTCGTCGTGCCGCTGCTTGAGCAGCACGTCGATATTCGCCCAGGCCTTGGAAACGTTGTTCTTGACGACCACCAGACCGTTGTAGGTCATGATGAAATACACCAGCATGACCGCCAACACTGCCAGAAAAATTATGCCGCCCATGCCCTGTCCCCTTCCAAAGAAGTACATCGATGACGGAGTTTAATGTGCGCCTTCGGCCAGTGCAATGTCAGCCACCATCAATTCTGATACGATGTTGCCAACTGTCGCCAAAGGAAATTCTATGCCGCAACCTGTCTGGGCTTGGGCCATACTGGGCCTGGTGCTGCTCAGTATCGAACTGTTGAGCGGAACATTCTATATCCTGTGGTTTGGCGTCTCCGCCTTGTGCGTCGCGCTGATGCTGGCTGTTTACCCGAATGCACCGCTGTCCATGCAGTTGCTGGGCTTCTCGATCATGTCGCTGACATCGCTCGCCTTGTGGCGGCATAAGTACAAGATGCAGCGCCCAGGGTCGCGTATCGGGCAGTCAATCGACGACACCATAGGAAAACTCGGGCGAGTTACCGCTGAAATCTCACCGGCGCGGAACGGCACCATTACCTTTACTGTCCCGGTGATGAGTAGCCGCGAGTGGACCGCGATTGCGGATGAGTCGATTGCGGCAGGAGAAGAAGCCGAAGTCGTTGGCATCGAAGGCAATTTTTTGCGTGTGCGCCGTCGCGCCAAGCCCTAACCAACCTGCAGGAAAACAATCCCATGACCCCATTTCTGATCGTCCTGTTGTTCCCTCTGGCCGTGGCCCTGTGGCTGGGCATCCGCATCGTCCCGCAAGGCGAGGAGTGGGTGGTGGAGCGCCTGGGGCGCTTCAGCAGCGTCCTGATGCCGGGCCTCAACATCATCATCCCTTTCATCGACCAGGTGCGCTACAAAGTCACCACCAAGGACATCATCCTCGACGTGCCGGAGCAGGAAGTCATCACCAAGGACAATGCCGTGATCCTCGCCAACGCGATTGCCTTCATCAAGGTCAGCAACCTGGAACGTGCGGTATACGGCATCGAAAACTTTCGTGAAGCCATGCGCAACATGGTGCAGACCTCGCTACGCTCCATCATCGGCGGCATGGATTTAAACTCGGCCCTGACTTCGCGCGACCGCATCAAGGCAGAACTGAAGACTGCCATCGCCGACGAAGCTATCGACTGGGGCCTGACGGTAAAATCGGTGGAAATCCAGGACATCAAGCCTTCGCCCAACATGCAAAAGGCAATGGAAATGCAGGCCTCGGCAGAGCGCGAGCGAGTGGCGCTGGTAACTCGCTCGGAAGGCGAAAAGCAGGCCATCATCCTCAATGCCGAGGCACGGCTTGAAGCCGCACGCAAGGATGCCGAGGCTCAGGAAGTCGCAGCCAGGGCCTCTGCCGAATCCATGCGCATCATCGGCGACGCGGTGAAAGACAGCAACGCCTCCGCCACCTTCCTGCTCGGCGACCGCTACATCCAGGCCATGCAGAAACTTTCGGCCTCGGACAACAGCAAAGTGGTGGTCCTCCCCGGCGACCTTGTCGGCGCCGTGAAAACGCTGGTGGGTAGCAAGTAGTTCGTCGCTCAGCCGGCCGGACGGCAGATGGCACAGGCTGGGTCGCGCCACAACTTGATGCTGTGCCACCCCATCGTCAGCACGTCCAGCAACAGCAAACGCCCTTGCAGGCTGTCACCGATGCCCAGCAGCAACTTCATCGCCTCCGCTGCCTGCGTGGTGCCTATCATGCCCACCAGCGGCGCAAAGACGCCGTTCTCGGCGCAGCGCATCTCGCCTACTCCATCCTCGGCACTCACATCAGGAAACAGGCAGTGATAGCACGGGCTGTCAGCGTGGCGCATGTCGAACACGCTCACCTGCCCTTCGAAACCAATCGCCGCGCCTGACACCAGCGGTTTTTTCAGCAGTACGCAAATCCTGTTCAGCACATAGCGCGTGCGGAAATTGTCACTGCAATCGATCACCACATCAGCGTTGTTCGCCAGTTCGGCAAACTCTTCCTCGGTGGATTTCCCGGTCACCGGCACAACGGTGATTTCAGGGTTGATCGCAGCCAATGTTCGCTGCGCCGATACCGCCTTGTTGATGCCGATGGCCTGAGTAGTATGGATCACCTGACGTTGCAGGTTGGTCAGATCGACGCTATCGAAATCACAGATCGTCAGCCTGCCTACCCCGCCCGCGCCAAGATAAAGCGCGACTGGTGAACCAAGCCCCCCTGCGCCGACGATCAAGGCATGGGAATCGTTCAGTTGCTGCTGCCCTTCGAAAGCGATTTGCGGCAGTAGAATGTGGCGACTGTAGCGCAGAAGCTGATTATCATTCATCGAGAGATGGCATTACGTGTGGACATATTGCAAGCCAGAACTATAATCTCAACCAAACGAGCCTTCAATCGAAAAGAAATCGCTGAAACCGCTGAATGAATTGCGCGATATCGGTATTCAAATGTTGCCGAGTTGCCACACTTTCATTTCATCCCCGCTTTTGTCTCCGGGTCGTGGCCGCAACAACCCCGCTGACCAGAAGGTGCAACGAGCAGCAATTGGGTACCTCCAGGGAATTTTCAATTCCGGTTGGCTGGCATGGCCTGCCTTGATTTACGCAACACTTTAACGAGTAAATGAATATGAAAATAGACATGATGCGCAAACTGGATTACTTCGCGGGAGTCCCATTATGCCTTGTGACAACGCTGCTTATCCGCCTGGCAGGCCTGTTTGCAAAGCAAAAATCGCAGCATCCTCAACAGGTTTTATTCATCGAATTGTCAGAGATGGGCAGTGCCATTCTGGCAGACCCCGCAATGCGGAAAATGCAAAGGGTTGGAAACGCAGAACTGTACTTCGTGATTTTCAAATCCAATGCGGCGAGCCTGCGCCTGCTGGATACAGTGCCGGAAAGTAATATTTTTACTATCCGGGCAGACAATTTCCTGAATCTCACCTTGGACAGTCTGCGTTTCTTATTGTGGGCGCGCCGCCGCAGAATTGATACGGTGATCGATTTGGAGCTGTTTTCTCGCTATAGCGCCTTACTGACGGGATTGTCTGGCGCTACCAATCGAGTTGGGTTTCACGCATTTTTCAACGAAGGATTATATCGAGGCGCCATGCTGACGCGCCGAGTCGCCTATAACCCACACCTGCATATCGCAAAGAATTTCATTGCTTTAGTCAATGCAGCCCTGGCGGACAAAGCTGAATTGCCGTTTTCCAAGACCTTGATCGACGACAGCGAGATCAAACTGGCCCAGACGCAAGTTGATCAAAGCGCTATCACGGGCATGCGTGGCCGTATCCGCGACGAATACCCGTCCTATGACGAAAAGCGCCATCGCATTGTGCTGATCAATCCCAATGCCAGCGATCTGTTGCCGCAGAGGCGCTGGGTGCCGGAGCATTTTGTCACGGTGATGCGTAGTTTGCTGGCGGATAGCGAGGATTTGCTGGTATTGATCACCGGCGCCCCGGACGAGCGCGAAGCGGCGAAAAGACTACTGCAGCAAGTGCAACATCCGCGTTGCATCAATTTTGCCGGGCGCCAACGACTGGAGGAATTGCCAGCGCTTTACCAGATCGCCGAACTCATGTTGACCAATGATTCCGGGCCAGGCCATTTCTCATCGGTAACCAGCCTGCGAACCTTTATCCTGTTTGGTCCGGAAACCCCGCTCTTGTATGGTTCTCTTGGCAACAGTACGCCAATTTATGCCGGTCTCGCCTGCTCTCCCTGCGTTAGCGCTGCAAACCATCGCAAAACGCCATGCAGCGATAATGTGTGCCTGCAAAGAATCACACCGGAAGTGGTGCTAAAACAGTTGCGCCAAGCGTTGACGGAAATAAAATCTCACCGCGATTTAAGCGCCAACGCTTAAAAAGAATAAACAATGAAACCTGCCAAACCTGATCTTGCCTTCCTGGGTAGCGCTCAACTTATTGTGGTCTGCCTATTAACTGCGGTTATCGATATTGCAGTATTTCAATTTCTGTATATTCAGCCTGATGCTTTGGCGTTTGCCCATATTGCAAGCTTTCTGACTGCTTCCGCCATAGGCTACCTGTCAATTTCACTTTGGCCATCGCATGATGCAGAGGATAAAACCAGGGTTGGCCAATTCAAGTCATCTCACTTAACGACTTTTGTCCTCCTCGCCTTGCTGGTGACATTTCTACGTGGCGGTCTACTGGCGTCGATGCTTAATATCATGGCGATTCCTGCGCCGGCAGCCATTTCCATCTCTGCCATCTTTTCTTCGTTATCACTTTACACCGCTTACCTTTATTTCCAACGCAAAAGCGATCTATCCGCTGAAATCCGGTGGGGCCATCTTTGCCTGGGAATTGTTGCCTGCACGATTCTTCTAAAGTTGTTTTATCTAGGCGTACCTGAACTTATTTTTGAAGAAGCCTATTACTGGAATTATGCCAAGCACCTGGATATTGGTTATCTGGATCATCCATTGATAGTGGCCTGGATCATCAAGGCATTCACGAACCTGATGGGGGATATTGAATTTGCTGTCCGGTTCGGGGCTTTTTTATGCTGGTTTGTTACCGCTTATTACTCCTACAGACTGACCAAGGAAATCTTCAGTCAATCCATTGCCTACTGGGCACTCGTAATTGTTGCGGTATTGCCACCCTATTTCTTCTTCGGGTGGTTCATAAGTCCGGACGCGCCGTTGACCGCATGTTGGTCTGCGGCAATTTTCTACATCCACCAGGTGGTTGTAAGGGAAGACAAAAAAGCATGGCTGGGCGTTGGCGTCGCCCTCGGCCTGGGCATGAGCTCCAAATACACGATTGCCTTGTTAGGTGCCGCCATTGTTTTATTTGTGCTCTTCGACCGCAACACAAGAAAGTGGCTGTCTCGACCAGAGCCTTATATCGCACTTGTCATCGCGTTCATTTTATTTTCGCCAGTTATTATTTGGAACATACAGCACGATTGGTTATCGTTTACCTTCCAAAGCCAGGGCAGACTGACCAGTAGTCATTCGTTTTCATTGCCTCGCTTCATCAGCAACCTTCTTATTTTCCTGACGCCAACAGGACTCCTGACGGTTATTGTCATTGTATTGTTCAGGAAGAACATCTTGTCCGGTGCCGAAAAAAGTCATGCCCCAGGCATTAACACTTTGGCGCGCAGTTACCTGCTACTGGCCTGGCTAACGCTGTTCCCCGTCGCTGTTTTTGCAACGCTTAGCCTGTTCCGGGCAAGTAAATTGAACTGGACCGGCCCGTGCTGGCTGGGATTGATACCATTCGTCGCGATGCTTATCACACAGAAACCAGATTCTGGCACGCCACGATTATTGGCTTGGTGCCAGCGCGCATGGCCTGCAACGATAGTGATTCTCCTGCTTGTTTATGGCACGGCTTTACACTATCTGGGAATAGGCTTTCCCAGAACTCCATACCCGCAAAATGTCCATCTGATCGGCTGGCAGGATTTTGGACGTGACATTGAAGTGCTTGCGACCAAGATTGGGCGTGAGACGGGCGCGGAAGTGCTGGTTGTAGGGATGGACAGAAACAAAATTGCCAGTGGACTGGCCTTCTATCGCGCAAAATACTTGAATTCTTCCACTGAAAAAGCAAACCATGATCCTGCCATGCAGACTGCCAGCAGCCATCTGTTTGGTGGCAATGGTTTGATGTATGAGCTCTGGTTCCCCGTTGAAAAGCAGAATAACAAGACCATGTTGCTGGTAAGCGAGGATATTAAAGATCTGACTGACGAGGATGTTCTTTCGCGCGTCCAAACAGCAGGAGAGATCAAGGACATCAAAACCTGGAAGGGTGGCAAGCAGACGGGGCATTATTACTATCGTCTGGTAACAGGCTATCATGGTAAATCGATAGCAAGTAAACCAAATGTCAGCGCCCCCATCGATTGAGTCCCCTACTTTCCATGTCCTTATTCAAGCGAAAAATTGCATCCGCCATCACCCGCAATTCCACGAAATTTCTGCTGCGTGTTGTGGTGACGGTGACGATACTGACATTCATATTCCGCTCGATTGATGCCCAACATGCATGGAAAGTGCTGCAACATGCCAGGATGGACTTGTTGCTGCTGGCCTTACTGATGCAATTTGGCAGCACTGCTGT
>Ga0316617_100000005_pt1 | contig 44199 bp, 59 predicted proteins | sample OWC_Aug_M1_C1_D2_FD_207801 | JGI IMG/M metagenome (GOLD analysis project Ga0316617, IMG submission 207801) | Wetland soil microbial communities from Old Woman Creek delta, Ohio, United States - OWC_Aug_M1_C1_D2_B | ecosystem: Environmental > Terrestrial > Soil > Wetlands | place: USA: Ohio... | reverse complement strand
ATATGTTTAGTTGTTCTTACTAATATAAGTAATATTTTGGAATCCAGCTTACTATTTTGGAAAACTTTATGATAAAATTTGAGCTTTTTAAAAAAAAAAATTTTTAGGGGGGTATATATATGTTCCGCAATGCAAAATGTACGTTCTTTCCGTATAAAAAAGTACTTCAAACCCTTCTAGTCTGCCGCTTCTGCCAAAAACTTTTTTAGACTTTGGGCGGACATCCATGTCCATTCATGCCCGTTTTCGTGTCTGACTTTTAGCGCACACATACTCTCGCAGCACTTCCGTCACTTCTCCTAATCTTTTCCTTTTTTCTGCAAATGGACATGAGATTTTTTGCCGATTTGGAAATTGAGATTTGGGCTAGTGCTATTACCTGTTTTTTTGCAGCTATCAAGCAAAACCCCCGCTTATAAAGCGTTGTATTTGTTTAAAAATAGGCTTATGCTATAATTAGAGTAAAATAAAGCCTTAAAAGGAGTGACTAAAGCTATGAGTAGAGAGAATAACATGTCGAATGCATTCGCCGCTTCTTTGTCATTTGGATTTTCAGAAGAGCCTACTGACTATTCTTTGACTTCGGAAGATGCCGCAATAGAGAAGTACGCCGGCATTGGAATATACCAACCGACTATAGATAATGTTGAATCTTTTATACGAAAATATGTTATGAATGAGCTTGCAGGTGGCGCGAATGAAGGTGTTAAGAGCGTTGATATGACGATTCTGCCCTCTCGCTTCGATACGCTAAAACCCGATTATATCAAGGATGCGCAAGGTTTAGTGACATTAAAAGTTGACCAAGTTTTACTTCAACTTCCATTTATTGTAATAGACGAAGAATTTCTCCCCTTTGATATTATACAACTAGATAAGCAAAGAGTTCCATACTCTCGCGAAAATTTAAGAAAAATAATTTTAGGAATCGTAAATCAGAAAAAAAGCGCAGCTCCCGTGCCAGAGTTTGATCCTTATAAGAAGGTTGAAAAACCAATCAATCCAGCGTCTAGCATAGGATTTCTTGGAGACGTGTTGAAAATTCAGGAGCAGCATGCGTTTAGAACTACATCAGGCGGGAATATATATGTTACTGCGGAAGCTAAGATTGATGAAGCGCTAGAGAAACTTGCTGAGATGAAACCAATTACCGCAGAAGATTGGAAAAATTTAGAAAACATGATTCGTGATAAAGTGATAGAAAGAGAAGTGTCACTTCTCGAAAAATCTGCAGAAGAAATACGTGAGCATGATGATTCTAAAATGGCAATGATATTTAACAAAGTAAAAGAGATGCCATTCATAGATGCGAACACTCTGCCTCATGGTACTATTGTTGCTTTCCCAGAGCTTCACTGTAAAGAGATTAGTATGAATAGAGGAATTGTTATTGATGACTATATTGACTTTGCTGGTATTATTCCTAAGAATATTAAAATCATAGTATCTCAAGACTGCAGAATGAAAATTTTAGACAATAAGGACAGGTTCCTATGCTTTAAGATTGACCCTCAAGGGTTCAGGATTCATGCAAGGGAGCTAGATATCATTTTGAAGGATGATATTTTCTTTGCATTTGATGGGAATAAAGCAATGGTACCTTGCGTTGTAAAACATGTGTCAGAAAGAATCATTAAGCCGGGGGGCGAAGTCGGATACAATGACACTCCTTTAGCTGGCCCTGATGAAAGCAGGAAATCTACAGCGTTCGGAAAGAGCGGCGTAAAAATATACAATTTAACCCCAGTATACGAATGTACTCAGGCAATGAGTTTATTTAGTGATGATGGAGTAGACAGAACAGGAGGAGGAATCTTTGATTCTTACGAGAATATTAAACTTGTCAATCTTAAAAATGCAAAGTTTAACGAGGTTCCTTACAACGAGTTCATCAAAAGAAAAGCTTGCGAGCTTGGCATAACTGAAATGCTTGCAATGGGTCTTGCACCGCATTACGATGTTTGTACGCAGAAATCAAGTAATTCTAAAAATAGGTTTAAAACAGAGGGCAACGTTGTATTCTGTGCAGACGAGAACACAAAGATAATCAGAATTAAAGGATTAATTAAGGATCATATGAGAAACAAAGAAGACCTTGAATACATGGCTAACGCTACTTGGAGAGAATTTGAGGTGATGATTGATGACAACGATAAATCGTATAATAAAGCGGCTTTTAGCGAAAATAAAGAAATTGAAAAGGGAGCCGGCGTTGAACAGATGACTCAAACAACTGACTTAGGAGGAACTCCACTTATGCCTGAATCTCCAATGCTTTCTTACTGGATAACAGGCATGGATCAATCTCGAAAGGAAGCTTGCGAAGAAGCTATAAATGAACTTCAAAAGATTGCTGAATTAATTTCAGACTGCGGAGAAGAAGGCCTTGAGCTTAATGATAAGTTCTTTAAGAAGGCTGAATATGATGACGAGATTTACAAGATAGCTCTTAACTTAAAAGCACTCCCAAATCAAGCAAGTAGGTTTAAAGTTATGGGAAGTTTGAAGAACTTCTTTGAAAAGAAGTTGGACTCTCACGCTCATAAGCTTGCAACGAATGATTGGATGAAATTGAAGCAAAAAGGATTCTTGTCTCCCGACGAGCAAAGGGTAATTAAACCATTTAGTCATATGGGCTTACAGCTTAAGAATAGAGGTTTTGCTGATGTTAAAGAAAACTATAGGCAAATGCTCGCTAAAGATAAGAGCATAGGAAATTCTAAGTTTACAAAGGTTGCAAGTGTTGACAATGAGTTTTTTAAGATTGCGGGAAACAATGAATATGTTGAAGTTCGCTCGGTCGATAAGGATAGAGGAACATATAGCTTAAAAGTTAATCATGTGGATAAATCAAAGAAGATTTTTAAGGCTGTTAGTAGAGAGTTCAGGGCTATTCCTTACCCAGAAGTAAGAGAGATTTTAAAAGCAATTGGTTTTGGGAACATAACTGTGTCTGAAATTATGCAAAGAGCAAAGCGTGATAATTATGCTAAGTATGAGCTTCCTGTTGATTCTGCTCCAGAAAAATTGACAGGTGGTCAAGTTGCAGGCCCAGTTTCTACTGCGCTAACAAAAGTTAAAAACACAATTTTTGACTCAAATATTGGAGACGCTATTGCTGCCGAAATAGCTGGAGCAATGGTTGCTGGAGCGATTCTAGGTGGCGGAGCAGGGAGCAAGCCTATTTATGAGACAGTTAAGAAATTTGCTTCGGAGTCAGAAAACTTATCTTCTGCATTTGAAAAAATTGCAAGAGAAAATCAGAGCGAGTCAATATTAAAAGTTGCAAAAGTTATGGCTTTATCTAAGTTCTTCAATGAAAAAGTTGCAGAAGTTGCATCGGGGAAAGCTCAATACTTTAAGTTAAACGATGTTGTTAGTGACATCATCGAGGCAAGACCGATGTTAGAAAAGATGGCATCAGAACTAATCGACTTAAAAGTAGATCAGTTTAAAAATGGAAAGATTGTTGTGAATCCTGGATATATTCAGGCAGCTGTAAAGAATATTGATAGGATGTTTAATGTGGCTGTAGCAATTAATAAGTAATATAGCTGAGGCTAAGTAATACTTAGCCTCAGAATCTTTAAATAAAACGACGGGCTAAGTAATACTTAGCCCGTCGTTTTTGCATACTGTATTTAAATTTCAAATTCTTTTTCTACTGAGGCAATCATGTCACGCTTTGCTAACATCTTTTTCATATCTTCTACGCGCGGGATTAATATAAGTGAATTAGTTGGGGCTTTTTTAAGCTTTGCTAGTATATACCTGTAAACCTTAGACACTGTAACATGGTCTTCACTCTCATATACTTTAATTCGGTTGCACCTATTTTCGTTATAATGCGCTTCGTAGCTTATCCAGATGCACAATTTTTCTCTGTCTAAGTCTAAATCCATCCCACGGAATTCTCTCACTGACGGGAAATCACATTGCTCCCCCACTTTGTCCGCTATACCATAAAACTCTACAAACATAACTATTTCCTCCTCAAGGAATTTTTTTAATCAAGGTCTTATGAATGCCTTGTTTAAATATAATAACTTACTTTTTTTAAGAAGGCAATTGTTGATATATATAAAACCTCCATTTCTTGTAAGAGTTTATTTCATAATATATAATAGCAATTATGCTAATTATTAAACAGTAAAAGGAGAAACGCAATGGATGAATTAATCAAAGTGAATGACAACGGTGAAAGATTGACAACAAGTGCAAGAGATTTGTGGGAAGGATTGGATAGACCTTATGAGAAATTTACTAAATGGTTTGATGCTTACAAAACTTACGGATTTACTGATGGAGAGGATTACAGGGCTATGTGTATAAAATTCCACACAGCTCAAGGCAATGAAACTACTGCAACAGACTATGAAATTACAATCGATATGGCAAAACAATTAGCGATGTTGCAAAAGACAGAAAAAGGCAGATTATACAGACAATATTTTTTAGAACTAGAAAAAAGATGGAATAGCCCAGAGCATATATTAAATCGTGCATTAGAAATATCCAGAAAAAGGATTCTTTCATTACAGGAAGATTTGGACTTCGCAAATAAAACTAAAGCTTATATATCTGACAAAAAAACTGCTACGGCAGTCGGCAGAGTTGGTGGATTGGTAAAGTCTAACAATAGATTAAGAGAAGAAGTTGGATTCACGAGAACTCATGCAACGATTAAAAAAGTTGAAATGGCGACAAAGCGAAGTTTTAAATGGCGATTACTAAAAGATTATTGCAAAGCTCATGAAATAACAATAACATCAGTGCCTGATGTTAATTATGGATTTGTTAATGCTTATAGTGCTGAGGCATGGTATGCAGTGTATGACATAGACTTAGAACAACTTGTAAGATCAGACTTAGAAGAATAAAGCCTTTGCTGAGGATATTAATGTCCTCAGCAAAAATAAAAATCTCCCCAAGGGAGATAGTTGACATATAATTTTAAATTCAGTAAAATAAAAGTCCTTATAAATTTAGTTTGACTATAGAAGCCGAATATGGGAAGCGGTCCCATATTCGGCTTCTATAGTATTATTAATCTCTATCACTATATTTACTAATCTGGCCAGCATTAGCTTTGAAATATTCTAAACATCTGCTAAATCCCTGCTCAATAAGTTTACTGTACTGCTCTCTGTGATCTCCCTTCAATATATAAAATTTTTGCATTTGTCCAAGCACCAAGGCAGTTGTCCTGTCTCCATATATTTTAATATCATGATTATTGTAACTAATATAGAAACCATCATATATTTCTCCATTTATCTCTGCCTGTTCAATACTTTTAATAGGTACTGAATTGTATTGAAGAAATTCAATTCCATTCACTCTTTGAACACTAATAGTGCTTTGTTCTCTCATAGTAAATCATCCTTTATTTTTTTTTATTTTCCTTTACCCAATAAATATAATAGCATTTTTGGCAAAAGGATTTTGCCATATGCCTTTCCCCGCATTTTATACAAGTATTTATTTTTTTGTCTTCACCTTCAAAGAAGTGATGTATGCAAAGTCCGTCCCTGTGAACTTCTAAGCCACATATACGGCAATTCCCGAGGTATCTTCTTCTGTCATAACATGGTCTGCACATGCCTTTGGCATAAACTGGTCGTTTACAGTTAGCTATTCTGCATTTTTTCTTCATAATGTCTCCATCCTTTTATATTTTCAAAATTTTTTTTCTTCGATATGGATTGCTTGTTAGTTTGCATAACCTTGAAGGATGCATTAGTTTCTTTAAAGACTTTACTAATATTTGGCGAATTCTAGCTCCTGATACTCCGAACACTTTTGCGACAGAACCTAAAGTTGCATCATCATCAGAGTTATACGTTAACACAGGTTCTTCAGGTAGCTCACTTAGAAAATTTTTCATGCGACAAGTACTTATCCCATAAATAAAGCACAAAACTAGTTCTTCCCGGAGCGTAAAAATGTTTAATATCTCTTCCAATGGTTTTAGGAAGTCGTTTATATCATAGTCATGTGAATGCCATTCTTCATTCGCATGATTAAAATCTGCAAACTTTCTTAAGTTAAATGGTGCAGTAACTTCTTCGTGCTGCTCATACTCCTCCTCTTTTTTTTGCAAGGTGGGCATGTATAATAATTGGTTTCGCTTCCGCAAATTGTACAGTAATTCATTTCTTATTTCAGTCCTCCTATATATGCTTTTTTGAAATCATATATAGATTACAGCATAATAATATATATTTGTCAATTATCTTTTAAGATTTTTAAAAGAGCGCTCGCATTAATGCGAGCGCTCTTTTGTACTTTGATCTAACCGCCGAAAAGCCTCCTTCTTCTAAGTGTCAGCACAAGTGGCGGGAGTGCTCACAATGGCTTCCATACGACTAATAAATATCCTGCCAGAATGCTTGCAAAAAAAAATAAAATACAAAGAAGAATTAAATTTTTCAATCTAGCTCCTCCTCTACTAGCTGATTAACTATTTCTTTAAGTTCTCTTTTTACATAGTCTAAATTTTTATAAGTTCCTATAATCTCAGGAAATTTTAGTTTTCCCATCGTATCCTCTATAAGATCTAAAGCTTTCATCATTTCTGGAGAATCATTTTTTAGGTCGGATATTTTAAAATCTACAAGACCCGGAACCAAGTCTCCTGCATGGGCGCAATCAAATCCTATCCAATAAAGACCGTCTTTTTCTTTTTCTAAATAAGTTATCCCGCCATGGCAATAAATATCAATTGCGTCCATATCCTTGTTAAAATATTTGTGACTTTCAGGTAATCCCACATATCCGCAAAGATGACCAAGATGAGGAATCTTTACCACTCTGCATTTAAAACCTCTGTCCTCGTACTCTAGTAATCCCGTAATTGCGTGAAAATCATGTTCTTTTTTTGTTGTCATAAAAAAGCCTCCTTAATTTTGTCTCTCATTTCTTATACTCTGCATTCACAATTCTGTCAAAGTTAGTATTATCTTTTACTGTACCTGATTTTTTAATATAATTATGTTTAGTGAGGTGCATAACGATGTTGTGGAGATTGATATTGTTTCTTAATTTGTGTTTTTTTGCATTTATTGTAGGTGCAGTTGCAGGTTATTTAGCAGTTACATTTTGGGGAATTGAGGTGTAGGCATGACATCAAAATCAAATTATAGAAAAATGAACATAGAAGACTTAAATCCCAGTAAAGAAAATGAGGCTTGGAGTGCAAAGATAGATGGGGCACATACAATTATAAAAATGAAACCGGGTAAAATTCCCGAGCATTTTTCCCATCGGATTTCAAAAAGAACTGGGGAGCAAATTGAATATACTCAAAAATTACCACATATAAAGAATAAAGCTTTATATAATGCTGAAATTCGAGGCGAGACATATGCTGTTACTCCTGATGGTAAGGCTATTCATCGAGATGTAGTGACAGCATTATTAAATAGCGGGCTTCAAAAGTCGTTGGCATTGCAAAAGAATCTGGATATTAAAACTACTACAGCATTAATAGATGTCGATAAGTTTAATGGCAAAGATATGAGGAATGCTCCCTTTGCAGAAAAAAGAAAAGTTTTGGAGAGTATAATAAAAGCTAACCCAGAGTATCATTTGCCTGATACAGCTTACACGCCTAAAGAGAAGCAGAAGTTATTGAAGTCCATTTTAAGTAAGAGGCATCTACAAACAAGTGAAGGAATTGTGGTCCACGATTTAACCGGTGAAGGTAAAGCTTTCACGAAGGCAAAAGTTATTGACCACCACGATGTTTATATTACAGGCATCTTCCCTGAGGAAAATGTAAAAGAGGGAAGAAAGCCTATGGCGGGGGGCTTTACTTATTCGTGGGAGCCTGACGGAAAGACCGTAGGCAAGGTTGGCACAGGATTTAACCATTCGGAAAAAGAAGACATGATGAAGAATCCTAACAAATATATAGGCAGGGCGGCAAAGGTGAAAGCTTTAGATGTTTCAAAAAATAAAGTTCTTGTGAAACCATCATTTGACGGATGGCACGTCGAAAAGAACATAGGAGTTGAGAAGATGGCGATGTACAAAGAAGAGATAGAAAAACTGTCGGTGTCAGCCAAAAATAATCCTCTGAAAGACCCATATTTCAGGCATTCCTTGGGCCACGTAACTGAGGATAATGAATTAGATGTTGACAGCCATAAAAAGCATGCAAGGGAAACAAATAGAATAATTCATTCTATACTAGAGAGAGCTTATAATGAAAAACATCTAAGTAGAGCAGGGAAAGCAAAGTATTATCATTTAACTGCTGACCTAAAGTATTCCCCTAATAAGAGAGTTATGGCTCATATGAGTTCTAATGATTTTACATCAAAGAAACTTGCTGATAAGTATTCTCAATATTTTGATGCTCTTTACAACAATAAATTAGAGAGAGATCATATTGAGAAGATGGCTGCAAAGAAGCCTCGCCCCAAAGTTTACGCCGTTGACTTCGATGGTACTATTGTTGAAAATGCTTTCCCGAGAATAGGCAAGTTAAAGCCTGAAACTGTAGACTTTATAAAGAGAGTTCATGGTAGGGGAGACAAAGTAATTGTTTGGACATCAAGAGGTCAAAAGCATTTAGAGAATATGGAGAAGTTTTTAACAAAGAACGATGTACCATTTCACGAGATAAATCAGAATAGCAGTTTCTATACAGGTAGTCCCAAGATAGTTGCAGACTATTACATTGACGACAAGGCTGTTCATGTTAGTGATATAGACAAGATTGCAATGTATAAAGAGGAGATAAAGAAAAAAGCTGCATATCCTAGTGCGGGCATGGTAAAAAGGACGATGTCAGGACTTACACAGTCAAAGGTTGTGAGTGCTGCACCAGTTTCTATAAAAAACGTAAAAGGAACTACGTCTGGAGTCACAAGTAGTATTAAGAAGTAATCTCGCTTCTCATTTTTGAGAAGCGAGAGATTTCCTTGGGACATCGGCAGGATGAAGGAGCGACACGGAGCTATTTCTCATTTTTGAGAAATAAAGATCTTAATCTCCTGAAAATTGGGGAGATCTCCAAAGCCTTAGAATCACTAAAGATCAGTGACAACACACTAAATTTTACAACAAAGGGAGATACAACATGAGAGAATTAATACCAAAAGATGAGTACGGAGTATTTGCAGATATGAAAGACATAGCAAGAGCCGATAGTTTATTTGTAGCAGAGTTTTTTGAGAAAAGACACGATAATGTTCTTCAAGATATTGATAAGCTAATTGATCCGTCATCAGGACTTAGTGAGGAATTTATTCAGTTAAATTTTCGCTCAACTACTTATAAGGACTCCAAAAACAGAACCCAGAAAGCCTACGCTTTAACCCGTGACGGCTTCACCATACTAGTTATGGGCTATACAGGACAGAAGGCGATGAAGTTCAAGGAGTTATATATTAAGCGATTCAATGAGATGGAATGCTTTATTAAAACTCTTGTTACTGCAAGAAATGAATTCCCGTGGCTAACTGAGAATATAAAGCTTCTTAACGAGAATCCGAAGCCTTATCATTTTAGCAATGAGTGCGATATGCTTAACCGGATTGTTATTGGGATGTCAGCAAAGCAATTCAGGCTTGAACACGGGATAGAAAAAGGGAAGAGCATCAGGCCATACTTAACTGATAAACAGATAAATCTGCTTGAGATTTTACAAAGAATTGATGTTGGCTTGCTTATCACGACTCCGGACTATGAGCAAAGAAAGCGCTACTTAGAGTGGTATGTAGCAAAGATCAAAAAATAGTGAGTTATAAAGGGGGATATTAAAATGCCAATTAATACAGCTAATTTGAAAAAGGGGCTAAAAGAAACTGGAAAAGTACTAGGAATTGGTGCTGCCGGAGGTACTATTGGCGCTGGACTAGGGGGTCTCGAAGGACTGAATTACAATATGGGAGGCACGCGATTTACAAATTATAAGCCGGTCAAAGACAAGAAAAAGAGAAAAGAAAACCTTAAAACGTTTATGATTGGATACGGAGCATTGGGAGCTCTGGCGACACCGGGACTATATTTATATGGAAAATCACTTAGTAAAGCTTTTGATCGAGCTGAACACCGGCGTTCTGGTTATCACAACTATGGCGGATACCAAGCTAATGCAAAGAGGTCAGCAGAGTCTTTTAAGGACGTATTAAAAGAACACGGCGTTAATTTAAAAGATATTAAAACTAAAGAGCAATTTAACAAGGCTTATAGAAAACTCGCAAAAGAGTGGCATCCTGACATTAACAAAACTCCTGGAGCAGAGGAGAAGTTTAAGAAAATAAATACTGCCGTTGAGGCATTAAGAAATAGCGAATGGTTTGAAAAGCTCGCACTACTTCTTAAATTTAATATGGAGAAAACCGCAGGTTTTCTTGGTGGAACTGCACTAGGATATTTAGGAGGATTGGCAGGCGGATCATTTGCAGGTAAAGGATTGGGAATGCTTCATAAAACTCACCCCGAAATTCCAGAAATAAGAAAACAGATTGATGAACATCGAAAAGCAGTTTCGGACATCAAAGAAGACTGGTTAAAGAGACTTCCTCATAAAGAAGATATAGAGAATATGCTGGGAGAGCATGACACAAGTAATATGACTGTAGGTGAAATGCAAAAACTAATTAATGATTACGTTAATAAAAATATGACTAAGCAGGCGAGCTTAAAAAGCACATTAATTGGCGCTGGACTTACAGGTATACCCTTAGGCATAGCAATGGGAAGAGTGACGTATAAATCAGAAAAAAGAGATCGCACAGATTTAGATTATCAAAAGAAAGAGCTTGAAAAAGCTATTAATGAACGGGGTTTTCATGAAAAACTCCTAAAGAAATACAAGGGTAATATCCCTGATGAATTTATCGAAGAGCATTATAATCCTGGAATTTTCAGTAATCACGAAGAACCTCAATATGTCCACGATTCAATTAAAGCATATAGTGAGAAACATGGAATAGATGTAAATAAATTAAAAGTTGAAGACTATAATAAGATAGGAAAAAAAATGTGGCAAGGCGAGTTAGATTACGATGTTCCACCAAATAATATTCTAAAAAAAGCCCGCAACAAAGGGGGAACTGCAATGAATAAAGTGGCTGAGTACAAAGAAATCATTGAGAAAACAGCAAAAGCAAAAAACAAAAGCGAAGCTGTCGCAGTTGGTGCAGGGGCTGGAGCAGGGCTTGGAAGTATGCTGTATGACGCAGGTCAAAGTGCTAAACATACAGCAAAAGTCGAAGGAAAAAATGGGATTAAAGCAGGTCTAAAGTCTATGGCTGAAAAAGCTGGTGGCAAATCGCCTCTTGCAAAGAACCTTCTGTTGCAACATGGCCCAAAGGCAGCGCTGAGCGGGGCATTAGCAACAGGGATTGTTATGGCAAGAAATGCACATAAAGATAAAATGAAAAAAAGGTTATCTCAAGAAGGAGATGCTTTTTCTAAAAAAGCATCATATAAACAAGGAATAGAAAAGCTTGCTTTCTCAGGCTTTAATAAAAGAAGGAAGCTTAGAAAGATGATGCAGCAATTGGAAAACGCTATCCCTTCAATGATGGCGTAAAAAAACAGAGAGGGGCAAAAGCCCCTCTAACCATTACCTAAATATGAACCTTCGAATGTTTTAAATCTTTCTGATATATCAACGCTTATTATCAGTCCGTTTTCATCAAATCTTATAAATATTACAGTCCCAAGAAACATCGAATCTATAACGTCAGCCATGAGAGTTTTTTCATAATCTTCCCAGCCACCAAGTTCTTTTGGTAATGGCCTTTCCCAATAAACTACAGTCTTTCCTAAGCAATTGTCGTATACCTCTATCCCCAGTTGATCACTTATTCCACTTCCTGGGACACTAGCTCTGAATTGAGTGTTTAGATATATTGCATAAGTTGAATTGATCTTAGTGACTTCAGCAGTTTCTTTTGCGGGAATAGCGACTGGAACTTTTGCAGGTTTTGGTGCAACTGTAGGAGCAGGAGTTGAGACAGCTTTCTCTGACTTTTTAGCAACTTTCTTTTTATCTTTCTGAGTAATCTTTTTTGTTGGCTCTTGTGCAGCAGAGGTAATACTTACTTGAGCTGTAAAAATAAAGGAAACTAACATTAAACCGATTAATATTTTTTTCATAACCGTTCACCTAACTCTTTCAGTATTTTTTCTAAATCGCTGACATCTTCACGGTCGATAGCATCTACGATTTTGTCAAGAGTTAGTTTGTCGACAAAGTTAAGGCTGATGAAGTTATAGACTTTATCTATAATATTTAACTCTTTTTCTGCTACACAATAGTCACACATAAATGATCACTCCCTTTTCTTTTTGTTGCTTATACCATTATTTACCTTTTTTTTAACTGGTTTCGGAGCATTTAATTGCGCGATTTTTGAAGTGATTGTAGCCCTGGAGAACTTTAACTCTTTTATAACTGATAACCTTTCTTGGTCCTCGTCATCAATTAGAGATACGTCGCCAATTACGTTGTCAAGGTGACCTACAAGCTCCTTGTACTTTAAAATTTTCTTTTTCTTATCCTGGATACTATCAATTTCAGTTATCAAGCTGTTAAAATGTAATGAATGCTCTTCAAATGCTGATTCAGTTATTTTCTTTGTTTTTCTAGATACATTTTTCTTTATCTCTTCTGATCTTCTATCTTCTTCGATTAATTCATCATGCCTATCTTGTAATTCAAGACGCTTCTTAGTTAAAGACAGGCTTAATTGAGACTGAAAGAAAACAGGCAGAGGCGTATCACTATTGTCAGGATATTCCTTTATGAATTTTTCAAATATTTGTGCCGCCTCCGCTTGAGCAGAACTTTTGTCAAGGAATTCTAATATTCCTGATTTTTTAATTTGAAGGTCAATGGTCTCCCTGTAGTTTTTTAACAATATAGATTTCGCAAATTCAGATTCAGGATAATCGTCTGAGTTGGCTTTTTGAATTAAGTCTTCGTCACTTTCAACTTGAACGTCTCTCTCTTCAGGCTTAAGCTCTTCTTTAGTAGACTCAGTAGACTCAGTAGACTCAGTAGACTCAGTAGACTCAGTAGACTCAGTAGACTCAGTAGACTCAGTAGACTCAGTAGACTCAGTAGACTCAGTAAATATTTTTTCATTTAACGCATTAACTTCCTCAATCATCTTTTTAATGTCTTCCGGAATCCATTTTCTCATTCTCACGACTAAATCAAGGACATCCACTATTCTTTCCATCATAACCTTAGTGATTTCATCTTTAGACTCTTCTGACGACTTTTCTCTTACTGACTCCATGCTCAATATATCTTTACATCCGAATTCGATCTTTTTAAGATTCTCTTGTTTTTTGAGTTCCCACAAAGTTAAATCGGTCACAGCGGCATCCTCCTTTACTTTTGAATCTTCGACTACTTCTTTGGAGTTTTCTGAAGTTTCACTATTATTTTCTGGCACCTTTTCAGAATTATTTTCCTTGGTAAGTGAAAAAAGCATTTCTTTTGTAAATATTTTAAGAAATGCTTTTTTCTGGCCTTTTGATATTTTGTCTTCGCTCATGTCATTTACTTGGTTATATCTCTTCTTCAACTCTTTTACTATTCTTTCATTGTCAGACTTAAACTTTAACTTAATTAGGTCTATGTCGTCTTTTGCTCTCTTCTCAATATCTTCTTCTGAAAGACCATTAAAAACCTCCCTCGACCTCTTTGTTAGTAATGCAACGCCTATACCTGCAATAGCTCCTGCGGATATACCAATTATTTTTAATACCCCTTTATTCATATCCATCTCTCCTTTTTTTATTTATCTTTTCTGCCTTATACTATTTTTAAGCTTTTTAAGTACTCAACTACTTCTTTGTGATTATTTGCTTGCGCAGATAGAAGAGCGTAATCCTTAAAATCTCTAACGCCTTTTCCAACAAGATATTGGATTATGCCTAAGTGATTGTGTGCAGCCGCTATTATGAGAATAAAGTATCTCGAATTTAAAAACATACCTTTTTCGAACAACTTATCTTCGCCTAACAATATTTCTCTCTCACTCTCATCAGTGAAGTGCGCAATAGTCTCTAATTTGTTGTCCATGGCAGCTTTGTATAAAATAGAATATTTCATTTGAAGCTTAGGGTGGCTTACTAAATACTTAAATATTTTCAAATGTCCAACTGCTAAAGCTGAGAACAGTATAGATTCTTTGTTATACAGGTCATATTTGCACTCATTCTTTTCAATTAAATATTCCACCAAGTCTGATTTACCTTCTAAGATTGCATGTCTTAATTCATTGTCCCTCTTTTTTTTAAGCAACTTGTAAGCTTTGTATTCAAGTATGCCGTAACCAATGCAGGCAGCCGCTAAAACTGCTAAACTTTTTAATACCCCTTTATTCATATCCATCTCTCCTTTTTTTATTTATCTTTTCTGCCTTATACCATTTTTAGGAGAGTTTTAAAAAGAAAAGGAGGCTACATAGCCTCCTTTTCTACATAAATTTTGTTGGTGGAACTTTGTTTTCTTCCTTTGCAAATTCCATTACTGGAAATTCTTTCCCGTCTTTTATAACATAAACATTTGCAATTACAAAAAGACCCCCCAACGTGTAATCGCAGCCTTGAGTTTTATCCCATCTTCCTATGCAGCTAAAATAGAGAACACTTTCAATTTTCTCTTTGTCCATAAGAGGAACAAACTCATCAAACGTTTGACTGTTTCCACAGCTTGGGCATTTGAATCTCCATTTTGTTTTATCTTTTCCAAACAAAGATTCGCCCTCTTCCAACCATTCCGTAAGCTCAACTTTTCTCACTGGTGTTATTTTTTTTTGCTCTTTTTTCTTCTTCATCTTTTGAAACCTCACTTTAATGTTTTTTTATAAGCTTTTTAATATCGTCATTAATTTTATTTTTATTCCAAGCGACAATGTCTTCTACATCGTTAAATCCTATTGTAACTTTCTGCCCCCGCTTTATACTCTTTATATAAAGCGGGGTACTACTTAACGTGCCTGATATTGTTCTGTCTATAGAGCTTATGCAATATACATTGATCCACATATGCTCTGTAAAATCATCTTCCGTGAAAGATGATTTTACACTAAAAGCTTTTCTTCTGTCTATTAAATCGGAGACTCTTTCCTTAATGTTAAGCTGAATTATTTTTCTTCTTTTTTTGGCGCACTCTGCACATATATTTCTGACATTGCCCATGCTTTCTATCTCCCCCTGTCTAATCTAGCTAATCTAAAGTGCTCTACTCTTGCTTCGTCAGGCTCTCCTGTAATGGCCCTTAGCATATCCATCGTTTGCGCTACTTTCGGATTCATTTCTGCCAACATCCTATCTATCACTCCAGGCTCATTAATTTCTTGAAGCCTTTTTGAAATAGAGAGAAACTCTTCTTGCTCATCTTCTATTTCCCTCGCTCTTTCTTTCAGATTGTTCGGGACTCTGAACTTTATATAAACGTAAGTTGTATCATGCGAGTCATCCTTCTGAGAAAGGTAAAACTCATGATTTTTTATGAATTCCATAAATCCTTCTATTGCATCGTCTTTTCTATTCTCGCCTCCATTTTTTGTATAAACTATTATTTCTCCACTCTTTATATAGGCATCTTTGTATCTTAAGAATGAAGACCTTTTAAGGTTTATCATTCCTAAGATTTCTCCGGAAAATGGATTTTCACCAAATAATGCGCTGTACAATCCTCCCATCTATATTCCCTCCGTTGCCTTTATTATTTTTGATAACTTTCTTACATCCTTTTCTTTACCTAGCCATGTTTTACAAATTACTTTTGCCTCTACTAGCGCTGACCAGTCAATATCGGTCTTCGAGAATTCCACCTCATCACTTTTAATGTAGTTTGATAGTGATATTCTAGTTTTTCCTCTTACGTATATAGAAAGGTCAAATTTTACTGATTTTATACTTTGATATTGAAGGGCGGATATGCCGTCCAAAATAAAAGCGTTTATTTTGCTTAAATCAAAGTCATCAATGTAGCAAGCAAAATCTCTTTTTTCTGCTGAGGCAATTAGTTTTGCTCTCATCTCCGTTACATCAGAGTCTTTATTTATCTCTTCTACTCCTGTTAAAAAATATTTTTTCAATACTAGGTATAAATCTCTTGGTTTTGTCATTGTAAAATCCTCCTACTTTCATACTATTTTATTTCTTATACTTCAATTTACTAATCTACGAAGTAATTATTAGAATTATTTTGAGGTGATTACGATGACAAAAGAAGAAAATAGGCAAATAATGGAAACTGCTAAGGAAAATTGGAAAAGGCTTAATTCTTGCAGACTTCACGATTTTAGCGTGGAAATAGAACCTCAAAGAAAATTCTTTGAGAGATATCAATGTGTCAATTGCGGAGGACACGTAGACAAAACGGCAAAGCATTGGTATGAGAAGGCGCTTTCACTATCGGTTTTGAAAACCTATCTTTGAGAGATGCTATAAGAAATCAACCGGTTGATGGGCAAGGAAAAAGATTTGATGCATTCATTATTCCTAAGAAGTGCGACACATTAATTAAAAAGGAAGGCATATAGCCTTCCTTTTTAATACTTTAGTTTTTGCAATGTACTTAATAAGTTATGAGCGCTTACATAGTCTTCAGCTTCCATGAATCGTACAACCATATCGCGATAATAAGCTTTATTCCCTGTATAGGTCATTACATAGTGAATCTGTTCTTCCGGCTTTATAGTAGTAAAGTAGTTAAGGCCCGCAACAATAATATCATTTACTGATATATTGTTTATGTTGGCTACAATAACTTTCTCCATAATGAAATCAGGTATTACTAGATTTTCTTGCTCTGGCCGTTCTATCACAGCTTCAGTTTTAGTCGGAGTATCAACTACCTCATTAATAGCATATTCATTTTCTGACTCATTTTCTGACTCATTTTCTGACTCATTGCCCTTTGTATTTTCTTCAATCACAGTGGCACTCCCCTTCTTTAGTTTGTTTAAAATTGTTTTCGTGGCTAGACTACTAATATTTGTCATAAGACTTTTGGCTAGACACTCCATCTTTTCCGATGTCAACTCAATTTTCCCCCTCTCTAACCTAGTAATGGAGCTACTTGACCAGTTCAATTTTTTGCAAAGTTTAGACTGAGATATCCCTATTGCTAGACGTCTAACTTTTACATTGTTGCCGATGTCTTTTCTTTCTTTCTCTGTAAGAGCAAAACTCTTTTTAGTCCAATTCATTGCAGTACTCCTTCATTATTTTTTTCTCGATAGAATTCCATAGGGGTAGTGCTTCAGAGACAGCCCTGTCCTTTACCTGGAAAAATTCTTTCATTCTGTCTTGATGTTTAATATCTTCTTCATCAAGATCGGAGAGCATTTCTGAAAACCTTTTGAATAAGTCGATATCTGAAAGAATCGCAGACCTAGTATCGACATCTAGCGCGTCAGCGTTAATAACTAGGTAATCTTCAGCCATTTCCCTTCTTTTTTCAAGATCTTTGATTGCCATTTTTACATTTTCCACTGTTATCATTTTTTTGTCCTCCTTTAAATATTAACTTGCATTTGATAATGGAAATAGAGCATTACTTTTTCTCTATATATTCTGCATATGACACCCCCCCTTATCTCTTTATGAAAAATGTTAGGGCATAGTTTTACACTCCCTCTATTTTTCTTATATACTTTTATCTTTATTTTTAAAAAATGTATTGCATTGCAGTGCAGTGTAGTGTACGATAAATTTAAAGTCAATACAAGTGAAGGTGATTATTTTGGGCCAGGTACATCAAAAACGCTACAACTTAATGATTGTAGGGGAAGAAGCCGTCAACAGACTAGACTCTTTACCTGAACGTCACAAGGGCATATATGTATCTGAAGCCATTGTTGACAGAGTTAGAAAAGAGCGAGAAGCAAATTATTTTGCCAGGAATTTTGCTCCAAGCAATGAATATTGTGATACAAAAGAAGTTTTTGATGAGTATTTGAGGAGAATTGTCAGAGATGAGTTAAAAAAAACCAAGGACGATAGTGCAGATTGAAGTTGCATTGTCACGATAGACAAATGCACCTCAATTAATTTTCTTCGTCACGTACAAAAATTTTTGCTAGCCCTCTTTGCTTAAACATTATAGTGATTGGAATGGGCGACAGAGAAGTCATCTCTTATAAAGCTAGTTTTTTATGAGAGTAAAGATTTACCAGAATGGATCTAGGTGCTATCGAGAAGAATCTACTCGTGAAGCTGTAATAAAAATGAGTGAGAAATTCAATGCTGAGAACAAGTGTACCCTGAACACTTCCTGTGGTTGCTGGTACACAGGAAGATTAACTGAAATATAGGAAGTATTCACAGGGCAGTGCAGGCAAGGAGTACTTCGGATGTTAACCGAGTGGTCGCTGGTTCGAGTCCAGTTGGCGTCCTAGTGAGGTCATAGCTCAGTTGGCTAGAGCACTAAAATACCCCTTGTCGCTTTTCTCTCTTTGAACCTTGAAAAATTGGAGCAGTGCAGATCAGGAGCTCTTCACTTTTATGCGAAAAAGAGGTCGCTGGTTCGAGTCCAGCCGAATATCCCTAAGAAGATATTTGTAGCTCAGTTGGCAGAGCTAAAGAATGCCTGATTGCTTTCCCTCCCCTTATTTTATAAAAGGGCAGTGCAGACTAGGGTTACTTCTGCAATCATAAGTTCAAATCTTATCTCTTGCTAGCTCAAGAGTTCCGGAGCCTGGTACCGGGATGGAGCCTAAAAACTCCATGTTGCTTTTAAAAAAGAAAATATACCCTAGTCGGCTTTCTCCCTTTAGATTTAAACTGGCGATGTAAAATTGCTAATTATGAAGATAGAATAACCTTTAGAGCTTGGATAAACTTGTAGCAGTAGCTTATATTGACCAAGAAACCATCCATCTCTAAGGTGGTGGTAGTTCACGTCTTGCGGAGCAGTTATGGAGTAATTCATGGCGTAAAGGTCGAACCTGGCCCGCGGTAAAGGACATGAAAGATGTCAGACCACGGCAGTTTATTAGAGAGCGTCGCAAGGAATAAAAAAACAAGTGAGTTGATATAATGACAAAGGAAGAAGCAATAGCGCTTGCTGAAGAAGAGGTCTTCGAATGGGGATTCGACATAGACGAAGACAGGGTAGAGTGCAAAGAGGGCAGAGTTATAGTTTATACAAAGTATAGACCTGTAGTAGGAATTAAGGCTCCTATAACACATATAAAGAAAATGGGATGGGAGAATGGAACTGAAGTATTTGCAAAAAAGGGAATGCACAGAACTAGGTCTTTTAGAAAAGAGTTTAAAAACGAATAGAGCAGTGCAGGAGTAAGGGTTACTTCTAATGATTAGAAAATTGTCTTGAAAACAATTGCTGTCGGCTCAAATCCGACCCCACCCTCTCCGCTTTTCTCTCTATTTACAATAATAAAGGAGTGGTCAGTGTGAAGGTAAAAGTAGGTGGATTAGTTTTTGCCAGTGAAATGGAGCCAATTATGATTAAGTTGGAACCTTTTGAGAAAGCAGATATTGCGAACATGTTAGAGGAAGATACAAAATATTGCGTATTTCCAGATCATTGCTCAGAAGAAGAAATAAAACGCTTCATGGAGGTTTTATGATGAATTTCGGACAAGCTATTGAATTATTAAAATGTGGAAAGAAAGTAGCAAGGAAAGGCTGGAATGGGAAAGGTATATTTCTAGAATTGCAAGATCCTGACGAGCATTCAAAAATGACACACCCCTATATTTATATTGACACTACTGGACTAGAAACTGAAAATGAGTATGCTCCAAAAAATAGAGTTCCTTGGCTCGCAAGTCAAACAGATATGCTTTCAGAAGACTGGGTAGAGGCTTTATAAAAATATGCTCTTCTAGAAAAAAGGTACATGGCAAGATCGTTAATTTAGATTGAAATATAGAGATGTTGAGCAGTGCAAATTAGAGTTACTTCTATTGAAAAGAAAAATACTCTAATTGATTTTCTCTTGACACATCGTTCGTATGTAAGCTCCTTTTGTTTAAAGAGGGCTGTTAACAGCCCTCCTTTTTTTTATTGCACAATTTTGTTAGAGCCTAACTCTCTTTATTTATTAATTTTTCATTTAATATTTCTACAACTGTGTGATAAACATTAGTAAGAATTATATCTTTTGCGAAGTCTTTTATTAAAGGTAAAAATTCTTTTGCTTTTCTTTCTATGGTACCACGTATTAAAAATGATGATTCTTTTGCAAACTTATCAATTTCTTTCATTGCTTCTTTAATTATTATGTCAGCACTTATTAGTTCCATTACCGTTGCGTAAAACTTATAATTTTTTATAAAAACTTACAAAAACTTATAACTTACTTTGCTTCCTTGTTCATCGTGTCCGTTCTCGGTTAAACCTACTAACGTTTGATATAACACTCCAAAGGCGTAAATTCGGATACAACGCATCCTACATATTAGCATTATCTTTTAGGTGATGTTATGCTAATTTATATCTCGATAGATTAATACTAGCGTTCTTGTCTCTATCAAGAGAAAAACCACATTTACATTTAAAAACTCTATCTTTAAGTTTTAGATCCTTGTTAATTTCACCACAACAAGAACACATTTTTGATGAAGGATACCATTTATCAGCTTCTACAAATGCAATACCATTAAATTCACATTTGTATTGCATTTGTTTCTTAAATTCATACAGTTTTTGATTCTGTATAGCTTTAGATAAATGTCTATTCTTCATCATTCCTTTAATATTAAGAGTTTCCATAACAACTATTGATGGCTTGGTTTTCACTATCGTATTAGTTGTTTGATGTAAATGATTGGTTCTTATATTTGCTAATTTTCTGTCTAATAACTTAACTTTCTTTTCAAATTTAATGATATTGTTAGTTTTAACATACTTTTTACCAACTCTATTCATTTCATACTTTTTAGAAACTTTGCGTTGAAGTCTTTTCTTTCTCTTCTCAATTTTTCTAACGGTTTTAGTTTTATTAATGTTTTTAAATGGTTTTTCTATATTACTAACTATAGCTAAATCTTTAACTCCAACATCTATTCCTATAGATTCTCCAGTTAATTCTTGAAGGTTATAACCTTGTTCTATACCTAATGATATATACCAATACTTCCCATCAAAACTAACTGTTGGTCTTGTGTACTTTACACCTATTGGAATACTATTTGATATTGATAGTTTTACCCAGCCTACTTTTTCAATAAGAATTTCATTAGACTTAACCTCAAGCGCTACATTATCATTGTAAAATGATACTCTTGATTTGCGTCTACTTTTAAATCTGGGTTTTTCTGAATCCCCATTAAAAAGCTTTTGTAAGCATTACAAGCATCTTTTACAGCTTGTTTTGCGACATTATTAGATACCTCGTATAACCATTTAAATTCATCAGTTTTTTTAAGTTGCGTAAGCTCTTTCCTCAGAATACTATCTGGAATGAACTTTCCACCGTTCTTATAATTTTCTTCTTGTCTCGCAAGTGTCCAATTATAAATAAACCGTTTTGTGCCTGCTGATTTCCACATCTGTTGTTCTTGCTGTACTGTTGGTAACAATCTAATTTTCTTCGCTAGAATCATTCTCTAATAACTCCTTAATAATTCTCTTGGTTTTTTTTGCTCTTTTGCCTTGCAATCTACAACTAAACACTGTGACTATCTGAATTAAATCTTCTACTAATTCCTGCTCATCTGTCTTTTCAGTGTTATCAATTATTTCAATACCGGTATTGTAGTAATTACACACATTTTCAAGCAACTCATACCCGAATCTTAAAAGTCTATCTTTATATAGGATTACTATCTTTTCTACTTGATTCGATTGAACTAACTCAAGTAATTCAAGCAATCCTTTTTTATTATAATTAATTCCACTGCCTATATCACTTATAATATCAAATTGATAACCACGAGCAATCATATATGTTTTCACATTTTCAATTTGTCTTTCAAGGTCATCTTTTTGCTTATTACTTGATACTCTGCAATATCCTATTATTTTCTTATCGGGCTGTATATGAGTTTTAATACCAACATAATTATTAAGTTGTTCTTGCGAATAAAATCTCTTACCGTAATCAGTTGTATGATGTGGTTTGAGTATATTATTTTTATCCCAGTTACGCAAAGTTTGTTCAGTTATTTGAATTATTTTAGCAAATTCACCTATTGAATAATACTTCATGATATCACCTCCTGTAATTATTATAATAAATAATTACAGGTAATCAGTATAATTTTATAAGTTTTAATAAGTTTTTATTTAATTATAAGTTTTACACATTTTCATATATTCGCAAGATATATGAGCCATTTCGTTCACACTAATGGCCACTTGATTTCCCAACGTGCGTAGACTATTTGTTCACCCTTAAAAATAAGGGGTCGGATTTTTCTTCCACCTTTAGCTTGTGGTTTTACTCTCCCATCAGGAGATAGTCGTTGAAGGTTCTCCTATTCGGAGATTCCCTGCATGAACAGCCATTGTTACAGTCCTTAGCACCTAATTTCTTAGGCTTTTATTTCAGCGTAGACCATCCTTACGTTTTTTCTACTTTCGTACCATTGCCGTATGAGCTTATTTCATCTCTCCGTTTTGGTGTAAGGCTTTAGGCATTACCTGCAATTAACCCGAGACACCCACCAATTACTTGATAGGCGAGGCAACAGCATTTTTATTATAAAATATTTCTATGTTTTTATAATATTTTATAATAATTTCAATGCTGTTTAGTTACCTTTTCAATGTTTCTTTCTGGCGATATATAAGGATTGTTCCTGAAGCACTTCCTTGTTATTTCAGGGATGTCCTTTTTTAGGTAAGGACAGTCCTTTATTCTTTGAAATACCTTTATAATATCTCTTGTCATTTTTAATTTCTCCTTTTAATATTTTTTCCACGTTTCTAATACCTGCAGGTCAAACTCTTTTTTTATTTCTTCATAAAAATGCATAGGTAGTATAAATGTTGCTGTCTCATAGTTTTCTGGGTCTGGCTCTAAATTAAATCTATGTCCGCAATGTTCGCTTTCGTCTGCTTTTAAATTTTTGCCTTCGCTATCGATATATGATATTTTCACCTCAAAGCAAAAATCTGCTATAAAATCTACGAGCATTGCCATTTCACCTATTTTAGGTTCCCATTCACTGTAAACCTTTCTTAGTAAAGGTATAAATGCCAGAGAGATAACTTCTTTTTTTCTTTTTATTTTTTCTCTCATCTTTTCTACCTGTTCCTCATACCTTCTTATATCCTTGTAAGCGTTTGATACTATTGCTAGCAGTTTCATCTTATGTCCTCCATATCCATATAGAATTTAAGTCTTGATTTTCGGTTCTCGCTAATAACCAAGGAAATTTATAAGACCTGTGCTCAACATCTAATATCGGCTTTCCTTTATGCGCTTTATCGTTTCCAACAAAGATATATTTTCTAACTCTTTCTAAGACTTTTTCTTCTTTTACTCCTTCTGCGTTTCCTTCTCTGTTATGCTGCCTTGGATTATATTTATGTGTAACCCAGCAGGCTAGAACTGTATTTGGCTTAAATTTTCTTATAGCATCAATAGCGTCGTATCTTTCAACATTGTCTCCATACTGTATTGGGGCTTGACCAAGAACTTCGTATAATTCAGCGATATGTTGCTGTTTTTGCTGATACGAATCTGTAGCTGTAATATTTAGTTCTTTTGATATGATTCCTCTTCCGGCTCCAATTTCAATAACTTTCTTTTCATCTCCAATTTCATTTTTTAAAAAGTCGATTAGTTCTCTTGTAGGAAAACAGTACATACCATACTTAACGCAGAAAGCCATGATAATTTCTTTTCCAAATTCTACAATTTCACTGTAAGGCTTTACTTGAAATTCCCCGTTTTTTATAATAAAATTGAAAAACTCATCAAGTCTTTGAAGTTTTTCAGTCGGGATATAGATACCATTCTTTATACAGTTTGCAACCCCTGTGTTGTTCCAATTTCTTGCTACCGACAAGAGTTTTTTAACATCTGTTATCTCGCTCATATGCAATCTTTTCTCCTTTACTCCTTTTTTTTGTACATAGTTACGTAGTATACTTTGGATTTTCTTTTCTTGCAAAGAAAAACAATTAATACGATGGCTAAACAAAACGAAATCACTATTAAAGAAGCGCTACAAGTAAACATGAATTTTGTACCCACATGAATCTCCCCCTAGTTAATGTCTTTAAGTTTACAGTCGCAAAATTCCTAACTACGTAACAGGTCGCCAACCTGTTACGTAGTTATTGCCGTCATTTGCTTCCTGGATATATAAATTATACGTTCTTATTAGCTTTGACAACTCTTGATTTGTCAACTTTTCTAAAAAAATATTCACGATTAATCACCTCCTCACTGTTCTTTTATTTCTTATGCCATAAAATCCTATTGCATTGAAGTGCATTGTAATATATATTATCATTATTAAATCCCTGGGAGTGGTTAACATGAGGCGTTGTCCAATTTGTCATTACGAGATTTTTAGCGGAGAGGCTTATTGTCATCATTGCGACAATTGGATAGATAGGTATGAGGGTGTAGAATTTTCTAATATTTATGATAACAATGTTGAAGAAATGGCCGAAGATTTTTTTGATGACGATAATAACGAAGAAGCAGTCGAAGATTTTTTTGGTGATAGTGATAATAAAAAAAAGATCGAAATTTTTCTTAATAACTATAGAAAAGCGACCGAAGTTTTTCTTGATAATGAAGATTATTACTGTGAACATGACAAATATGATGAATATGATGAAGATTATTAAATAGTGAGTGTGCAGCTGCTGGAATAGCTCCATCTATTCAGGTTTTAGATTTTTTCAATCATGAGCTTCCAGACTCATCAGGAATTGTTGTTAACATCAAGGTTATGTCATGGCTTTTGACAAGGTCACAAAACGTAAGGTAAGAATGCACAATATAATAATGAATCCTCCTGAAGGTTTTGTCGTAGATCATATTTTTCTTAATGCTACTGACAACAGAAAGTCTCAATTAAGAATATGTACAACCGGGCAAAATCTTATAAATAAAAAACCCCATTATCATTCTCTATATAGTAGTAATTCTTACTTGGCGTTAAGCCTAAAATATTGTACTTATTGCCTATCGTTACACCGGCATTGTAATCTTTCTTTATGCATACAGCATCCTTGCCTATAACCTTATCTTTCTCTTCATCATCGTTGTAGTAGAACCTTGCCAATTTAAAATCCTCCATTATATAGATTGTAACCTATAAATCAGAGACTTGGCATTCTGTCCTACAATGACTTTTCCTTCCACGGCATTCTGTCTCCAATAATCAGGGCTATTTGTTAAATTTTTCTGAACTAAGACATCTACTCCCTCTGCAAGAGCAGATGTTTCTGTGGCTTTAGTTATTAATGAGCCACAGAAATCTCCTTTGCAAGGAATATTCCCGTCAGCATATTCCATCCAGTAAGATTTACTATTTATAACCCCTTTCGAGACTAAAGCGTCGAGAGCCTTGCCCATAACTTCGTCATAAAAAGCCCCCGCATCATAAAATGTGTAAGAGAACGGCTCTCCATACACTGAGCCATGACTATTTACAATTGCCATTTTTCTATCTCTTACGATTCCTTGCCACTTTATATTCGACTTTATTACTGTAGCATCCACGATATTCTTTAACTTGTCAAAATAACTCATCTCTGGCGTAAAAGTTACATAAGGCGATCCGCCATTTTGAACTGCTATATCAAATAACAAACAGAAGGATCTGTCTGTATAAAGGCCAAATTGACCCATTTGATTTACCGCTCTATCGATGTACCACTTGGCAGCATCCATTTGTATCTTTTGCATCTCAGAAGTTTCACCAAGTTTTTTTAGTGCTGTCTTCCAAGGATCTATAAATTTATTACCTTCTTGTCTTTGTAATGCCCAGTCTTTTTCAGAGTTGTTAAGCAAGGCGGCTCTTAATGATTTCCCGCCCTCAGGTAAAACTCTCGCTGCAACACCGGGAAATTCCTTAAAAAGTCTTTTAAAAAGAGGCTGTAAAGTTCCTTGACCAAAGCACCATTGAATAAAACCATAACTCATAAATTGACCGTCAAAGTTTCCAGTTAAGGCCCCAAACCCAGAGCCTTCATAGGCGGAAGTAATTTTTATTGCCTGATTTAAAACAGATTTTTTAAGTAGCATCTTTTTTACCGTCCTTGTGAGAATTTATATCGTCTACGACGATTTCACCTTTTAACAAAAAGTGCTTCGTTAGATCAAGTTTATTTGTCAACTCCATTTTAGCGTAGAAACTCGTAAGATGATTCTTTACTGTCTTTTCAGATATCCATAAAGCTTTTCCTATATCTCTTGCGGACATTCCCTTTGCCGCGAGTAAGGCAACTTCTTTTTCTCTTGAAGTATACTTCTCATTTTTTAATTCAATCTCTTCAAAACAGTGTGGGCAGATTATAATTCTTGATGAGGACACAAAAATATACACTCCTTAATTTATAATCTTTTTCTAGCCAACTAAAGCACAATTGCCTAACTCAATTGTACTTTAGTTGGCTAGAAGCGTCCTAGCAACGTCGTAACGCTGTTTACAATGTACATTAGATTGCGAATATTAAGCTAGTTGCCAAGCAAGGACTTAGATGTGAATAACCACCCACCAAATGGCATGACCCTGCTATTGCGCTGTTTTGCTATTAATTAAATGCATTCCCAATGTCCAACCTTATATCGAATACTTCTGGCGGTTCAATGGATTTTACGACAATTACGTAATACCATTGATCTGCGAATTCTTTATCTCCTGCAGCTTCGAGATAACTTGAATGGTACTCGTGTCCTCCTGTTACATCGGCAATTCTTTTATCCTTTATAAATTCTTCGAATTCTTTAGCTTCGCAGATGCTAATTATATCTCTTCCCAAGTAAACCGGATCCTCAACATCAACCTCAAGTTCGTCAATAAGACTTAGTACCTTTATTCGACACTTAATGTTGTCCATGAAGCCACCCTTATTAACCTTTCTTCTTTTTTGGAGGTTTTTTTGTTTCCTTTTTTACGTCCTTCCCTTTAGGCACAGCTAACCGTTACGAAAAACTTGCAAAACTCTCTATAAAATCATTATAAAAGTTTATGTTTTTTCTCATTCAATGCATCCGACCTCGACGTATCTAATATCGTTTGATATAATGCCCCAGAGACCTAAATTCGGATGTAAACTTACCCTACACAACATCAATATTAATTTTATCATACTCAATATGAATTCACAAATCTTACTGTCTTCACATCCTTTGGAAGCTTAGCTATATCTACCTGCTGACTTCCACATTTGCTTTTCTTGTTCTGGCGTGGGATATAATCTAACTTTCTTCGCCAGTATCACTTATTACAACCTCGCTTTCTTCAACTAACTCTTGTATCATTTTTCTAGCTTTGTTTGCACGTTTGCCTTGTAATCTACAACTAAAAACAGTAACAATTTGGATTAAATCCTCTACCAATTCTTGTTCTTCTGTTTTTTCTGTGTTATCTATTACTTCTATTTCGCAACCATACAAATTAGCCATATATTCTACAAGTTCATATCCAAAACGAAGTAATCTATCTTTGTAAAGAACAACAATTTTTTCTACTTGATTAGCAGTAATTCTTTTAATTAAATCTCTAATTCCTTTTTTGGAATAGTTTATACCACTACCAATGTCATATATAATTTCATAAGGTTTTTTTAATGTTTCTAAATATAATTTCATATTATCTATTTGTCTTTGCAAATCATCTTTTTGTTTATTAGATGAAACGCGACAATATCCTATTATAATTTTATCTTTAGAATCATCTTTAATTTTTAATAGTTCTTTAAGCTGTTCATGGGAGTAGTATCTATATCCACCTGCACCTGTATGATGTGGTTTTAATTTGCCAGAATTATCCCAATTTCTTAGCGTTTGTGGTGTCCTTGCTATTAATTTAGAAAATTCATGTATGCTATAATATTTCAAATTTATCACCTCTATATTTAATCATAACATACTGTTTTATAGCTTTCAATACTAAATTTATAACTTTTTATAACTTTTCTTCAACAGCTGATTTACCTCATTAGCTTTTCAGCTAGCAGGAATCGAACCTGCATGTATTATTCTCTATTCATTCTCTGCCTTATGCCATATTCTTACGTATTTCAAAGCGAAACAGGCTTCCTCAGCTGAGGAAGCCTGTTTCTATAACAGTAAGAGGTGATACTAATGAACGCCATTTTAAAATTTTATCACAAATATTTTTCCTTATGCGCTAAGTACTTTAGAAAAGGAGTTAATACAATTATAGAATTAAATAAAAACAATTGCAACTTAATCATTACATAATCACGATTATTATAATTTAGATTATATAAATAGCTCGCACTATTAGTGCGAGCTATTTTAGTCAGGCTCATTTACGGGTTAACTTGCGCGCGCTCCTGCCCCGACAGTAAAATTCTGATACATTACCTCTTGCTGGATAAAGCGAACTTACCGGACACCGCTAAAGTATCCTTCATCGTCCCCTAAGATGCTCTGGGCGCCTAACAAGAGCATTCGATAACTACCTGATTATTTGGAGCTGGTGAACGGAATTGAACCATCAACCTGACGCTTACAAGGCGTCTGCTCTACCTGTTAAGCTGCACCAGCATATTATAAATTTTCATTAAAATACTCTCCATGAAGTTCTTTTGCTTTTTTGAATAAACCTCGTAAGCTTCCTCTTTCGTTTCAAACATACCTAAGTGAGTCCTTCTTACCATTTATTCTTATTCTAGCCTGCCATTTATTATAATGCTCAGTTACTCCGCAGTAACCACTGGCAGTATTTTTATTGCAGTAACATGTATTCGCTAGTTTGGCGCCAAAAAAAGTGAGAGCCGAAGCTCTCAGTATTTCTTCGTCATAAGTCGAATATGATTCGCCCTAACAAATAATTTATAAACTCTTATCGTTCTGCTTGCGTATTTTTGCCCAGAGCAATTCATCATTTGTTGTAAAGTATAATGACTCTCCACTTTTGATACGATTCAACTGCTCTTCGTTAAGAGGAAGGTCAATTCCTTTTTGGTCATATTTTCTCTCCATATAAGTTCTAACAGAGTAGCCAGTTGCAATGCCTACAAACAAGGTCCCGATCAACTGTACCGATCTTCTTTTAAAAAAATCTGTCAATACTAGAAGCATTTGATGATTATCATCCTTTCTGTAAGTTCGAAATAAGGTTTACCTTTATGATAATAGAGTCACCTCTTTATTTTAGCCTTCTGAAGAGTTTTCAGGTTCATCTGGACTTTCTGCTACTTCTCCATATCTAATATCAACATGAACCATCTCTTCATTTTTAAGTTCGAACCAATTCGAGTATACGCCACCATTTTTAACGTGATCGAACGCTCTTTCATCTATATTGATTGGATATACTGCTGGTTTACGCTTTGCCTTTTTTCCAAGATCATATCCTGCTCCTTTTCCTAGGCTATATCCTACTTCTCCTGCAATTCCTATCGCAACTCCCGCACCTAACACATAAAGAACTTTACTCCCGTATCTTTTAAAAAAATCTTTTATTACATTTGACATATTATCATCTCCTTTTTTATTTATCTTTTAAATGCTCTCTATATCTAGCTTATACTCGCTTTTTAGCCATTTTTTAAAAATACTACTGCATTAATGCGCATTGTCGTGTACAATAATAACAAGAATTGTATCTGGGCAGTGAAAGAGAGAGTTACTTCATAATTGGTTTGATAAATACTCTCCCTGATTTTCTCTCTGGGTAAAAAATTAATAAGGGGTATTTTTTTATGTCTAAATTTAATATGTCACAGAAGGGAATCAATACAACTACAAATCTTGCAGGTGGCAAAGCTTACGTCGTTGGCGACAAAGAAAAGCTTGTAAACATGGTACTAACCACACTTTTTAAAGAGCCTAAGTTTTATGGAGATACGTCTAGCGAGATTGTTGACACCACTAAAAGAGTTATTGACGCTGACGCTAAATTCGTTGCCAACCTCGCTGTCTACGCAAGAGAGGTTATGCATTTAAGGTCTATTTCTCAGGCTTTAGCAGTTGAATTGTCTCAAAGTAAAAAGGGCAAAGAATTTGCTAGAAAAGTTATAAACAAGGTTACTGAAAGAGTTGATGACATGACAGAAATTATGGCTTATCAGATTTCTGCTTATAAAAAGCCGATTCCAAATTCTTTAAAAAAAGGAATCAGAGACACTTTTTCTAAGTTTGATGAGTATGCTCTTGCTAAGTATAACAGAGCGAAAGTTGTCACTTTAAAAGATATTCTTTGTCTCGTGCATCCAAAACCTTTAAATGTTGAACAGGAAAAGATATGGAAAAGATTGATTGAAGGTAATCTTGAAGTACCTAAAACTTGGGAAACTGAACTTTCCGCGAAAGGCAATAAGAAAGAAGTTTGGGAAGAATTAATAAGAGAAAAGAAAATAGGTTACATGGCAGCTTTAAGGAATTTGAGAAACATTTCTCAATCTGGAGCTAGTAACATAGATGATGTTTTAAATTATATACAAAATCCTGCAGCAATTGCGAAGAGTAAGCAGCTTCCTTTTAGGTTTTTCTCAGCATATAAAGAACTTGAAATGGTTGACCAAGGAAATAAAGTCATTAACGCTATAAGCAACGCTTTAGATACCGCTGTTGCGAATTTGCCAAAGCTTTACGGGAAGACTTTTATGATTTGCGATAATTCTGACTCCATGGATAGCAATAAATTATCGCGAAATAGCAAGGTTTCATGCAAGGATGTAGGAACTTTATTTATGGCGATAGCGGAAGGTTTTTGCGAAGAGGCAACCACTTCTGTATTTGGAGATACATTCGCGATAGTTAACGTATTAAGTAAGGATAGTGTATTTAGCAAGATGAAAGCCTTTGCAAGTAAAGATGTCGGGTGCTGCACAAATCTTTGGGCTGCACTAGAATACATTGTCAGTAAAAAAATTTACACCGATAGAATAATAGTTTTTACTGACGAACAATGTTATAATTCAGGTGGTTATGGATGGGGCAGAGGAATGACAGCTCAGCAATATTTTGAAAAATATTTGAGAGAAATTAATTCTGACTGCAAGCTTCACATTATAAACTTAAATGCTCAAGATGGTACAACTCAGTTCCTGGGTAGGAACGTAAATTATATTTCCGGGTGGAGCGAAAAAATATTTGAATTCATTCCGATATTTGAAAGCGGAGAAGGAAACTTAGTTGAAGCCATTGATAGTTATTATTTTAAATAATGACTGATATTGCGGGCACAAGATAGGCAAGGGTCAGATATAAGTATCTATAAAATCAAATCGATAATTCGTAGTTAATTTGTGATAAAAAAACTTTCCCCTTTTGCATTTCAAAAAAATAAGGTCCCCTTTCAGGGACCTTATTTTTTAATAGTTACTTTTAAAACTTTTCCTGTACATCCTTGCTCTTGCAAACTCTTAATTTCATCTAAGGGGGCATTAAATCGGTTCTCAATATCTTGAATAGTTACTATTTCACTTCCAAAGATAATCTTTGAAGCATTGTTTATAAGGTCTGCAATCGCGCAAGCAGGCAGAATGCTCTTAAAGTCTCTTGCCATGCAATATAAAACTCTTGCTTGTTTTGCTTTTGAATTTCCTAAAATCGCATCTATTATTTTACATTGTTCTTCCTGATAGTGCACCATTAAAGTTTCCCCCCAAATTCTATAGTGTTTTAATAATACACTATAGCGCACCATAATGCAATTGTTATTTTCTTGATGCCAATGTTCTTAAAGCCTCAATACCTTCTTTGTACTTTCCATCCATCAATATGAGGTGACTTGTCTAGCAATGAATACATTGTGAAATGACCTCTTTAAATGTAAACTTCGACAATATGAACTTCGTCGTCGACGCTTCTTGGAATTTTACTCATATTTCTAGGAATGCCTTTTCTTATCTGATCAATAGTATCTTTGACCATAACAAAATTTGATGGCGCTGGCATAGTTTTTACTTCATGTTGGGCGCACGAATCCCAGATTCTCGCAACATACTCCCCTGGATAATCTTTTGTATTAAAATATACGACCACCGTGGGCATCCTTAGTCCACTTAAATCTGCATTGTGAAAATCGTCAAATATCTCATCTTTAATTCTTACATTCATATTTTTTTCTCCTCCCAATACTGCCATTTAGGTAAACTGGCAGTATTTTACGTTTACATTTAGTGTTTTTCATGGTATAATTTCATAATGATTTCATTATACCCTGGCGAAATCATGTGATTTTTGTAGTTACTCCTTTTTCGACAGTTTTGTTATTAAAAAGTCCATAACGAGAAGAGCGCTAATGCTTAGCGCCTTTTTTGTTATGGACTTTTTAAAATCGCATCTATTATTTTACATTGTTCTTCCTGATAGTGCACCATTAAAGTTTCCCCCCAAATTCTATAGTGTTTTAATAATACACTATAGCGCACCATAATGCAATTGTTATTTTCTTGATGCCAATGTTCTTAAAGCCTCAATACCTTCTTTGTAACGTTCCTTTTCCATAATTCGCTTGATTAACGCTTTTTCAAAATTACTTTCCTTAATATTAGATAATAAATACACTAGCGCGTCATGCGTAGATAAATTTAAAAAGTAATTTAAGCCTGCAGAAATGATAATTGACAACTCTATCTCGAATGGATTTTTTGCAGAAACAAGGCCTAACAAACCTTCATTTATTATAATGTTAAAACTGTCTCCCGTTGACTGATCTTCTTCATTTGCTTTGTCTAAATCAAAAGGTTCCGGGGATAGTTTTGTAGTTTCCGGCTCTAATTTATTGAACACTTCTTCTGGAATAACACTGTAAACTGAGGCGTTTACAGTATTTGCAAAAGACAGTATTAATGACTGAGTAGGCTCCCTTTTTGCATTTTCAAATAAGCTGATCCATCTGTAATTCTTTGATATGCCCATTCTATCTGCAAGAACTCTCTGAGGCATTATCCCCCTATAGCTCTTCATGTTTTTAGCAAGTGCTAATCTCTCATCTTCTGTCAATCTAAATTGTTTTTTCATTTTGAGTATCCCCTTTTTTTCGTCTCATATTTTTATCGTGTTGTCATTTCGCATGGAAAATATTTCAGCCTTTTTCGCTATTATTACCTTTATCATTTAAGACATAGACCGGTTTCTTGTTACCCTTCCCTACAACTGTATCTGAGACAGTTATTACTCGTCCATTCTTTAGCTTTCTTTCATGAGCCCTTCTTAGATGCTCTGATGGAGACGCGTGAGTTCCTAAAGGTTCCGTTTTAAGTCTAGGCTCTATATATTTGTAAACTTCATCTTTAATTTCTATATAACATCTCTCTGTGATGGGCCCTGGAGTACTTTTACAAGCTGCGCGATCCCTAATCTTCTTTTGTATTTTTGCTATCTTTTTTGGAGAGGCATACATTTTGTTAACGACTGAATTAATCATTAAAAAATTTGCCATTCCTCTTTGCGCATAAGTTACTTCACTTAGCTTCGGGAGTCCTGCCGAGATTGGTCCTTTGATACAATTGGACATTGTTCGATGCGTTTTAAAACAATAATATATACCCTCTGTAATTGCAAGTTTTGTGTCCAAGTGCTTGAAAACGTCACTCGCGGTAGATACTCTGCATTCATGACAGTTCGGGTTTACATAGCTAGGAAAGTATATTTTTGGCAATTTTGCAGGAATTATAAGTGTTTCCATTAATGCTGCATAATTGTGCATGAGTCCATCTTTTCCTTCGTACGGATCCTTTCTAATCATATGCTTAATGCAGAGAACCTTATGCCTGCTTCCGTCTTTAGGGTCTATCCAGTCCTCATCAAGGTAAAATACCTGAAAGAATGAACTCATATACTTTTTAGTTTCCGATAAAGTAAAAGTAAACACCATTTCATCAAATGGTATTTTAACTGTGCTTGGGACTGTGACGGGGTTCCTGTTGTGGTCTATAACTTTCAACATTGTCGGAAGAAAGTGAGTAACAAGCCCGTTCTGGATAAGTACCTCTTGAGCATTATTTAGAGTAAAAAAAAGACTTAAATTAAAGAAAATTTGCACTTCTTCTCTTGTTTTCGGGGTAAGTCCAGCGACTGTTCCTGCATCCAGCAAATCAATATACAGCCTTTCCAGCCCCTTGTCTCCTTTAACTACACTTTTTTCAAGGGTTTTCTTTATACTTTCCATCCAGTCAATATGAGGTGGCTTGTCTAGCAATGAATACATGGTGAAATGACCTCCTTATGTGATTTTTGTAGTTACTCCTTTTTTGACAGTTTTGTCATTAAAAAGTCCATAACGAGAAGAGCGCTAAGCATTAGCGCCTTTTTTGTTTTTATTTTGAATTTCCTTAATTATATCTTTTACAACGTCAATACTAGGTCTGCCTGTATACCATTCACTATCTGTCTCTCGAAGCAGCTCTTCCCAATTAATGCGAGACCTACTGAGTTCTTTCATGTGGATATAATCTGGGTGGTCTTTTGGGTATCTATTTCCTTGAACTTCAATAAATAGTGTTTCCTTATGACTTCTCGCTAAATCTATAAGGTATTTCTTGGCTTTTGATTTACCATAAATCCAAGCATGCTGATACCTTTGAGGTTTTCCATCAAGGATGTCATCAAAATCAGCCTCCCAAGCGTACCACTCAAAGTCCGGAAGCATTTTAGATAATATATAGCACCCAAATACAGCTGTCTGTCTACAGCAATTCCCTCCCCACTTTTTATACTTCTCGGGCGCTGCCTTTTTAAATATTTCGTGCATTGTGGGGATAAAGAGATACTGCAGAAAGTTTCTTACTTCATTCATAGCAGTTCTTTCTCTTGTTTCTAAAATAGAATTTAAAAAATCGCTCATTGTTACACCCCAATCATATACCTTTTAGGTACTGGAATTTCTTCTTTTTGAGGTTTCCACATGTGAAGACAATAAGGATGATTATTAATATAATCCTTTTTATGTGGATGATATTGTATTACCGTTTCATCTTCATAAAAAAACAAATCTTTTATGAAGCACATTTCTTCCCATGTAGGGCATCTGTGCCTCATGCTAACGCTTACATGGTCCCAATTATCACCGAAGCTTGCAATGATAATAAAATCATTTTTTCCAAGCATAAGGTTAAATGCTCCTCCATCATCGCCAATATTTATCGCTGTAAGTCCTCGATAATTTATTTCTTTGACATTTTTCATGCATATTCCTCCGTAATTGTTTTTTTGTCATTACATGCAGTTTTTCCAAGCTCAATAAGCAAATAAAACTATCAGGTTTTCTATTCGCCTATTGAGCAATGTAAGGCAAGGCTATTTTCCTGTTAATACTAGACTTGTTTGCAGTACCCCTTGATGGAATAGATTTTTGTTTTTTGTTAAGTTTAATAAAAAACACTCCTTCGCCTTTTCTCATTAAAAGTCAACCCTCCTTCACTTTGTTTTATTTCTTATACCCTAAAAATCTGGTAAACTTTATTTTGTATAGATTATGATATATACTTTTGATATAGGAGCGATACAATGAGCGAAATATATTTTACAGCGCTTGTAAAATGGATGAGGTGATTTTTTATGGATAGAGAACTAGCTGTTCTCGTGAACAGCTTAACTGATGAAGGTAAAGAAAAACTTGCAAACACAATATCTGACTACGTATTGGCTACAGATATCATTGACGGCTTCTATAAAGAGGCTAAGGAAGTTGACAAGGGGTATAGATCAGTGGTGCCAAAAGGCGCAGGTAGATATGCTCTTGGATACATTGCTGGCAGCACATTAACACCAATAGCGGAAGCATTATTACCACTTTTAAGTAAGAAAAAAATGAATCCTCGTGTAGCAGAAGCTATTCAAAAGATCGTTCCTGACCTTGTCAACCCTAATAATGTTGGAATTATGACTGCAACACCTTCAATTGTAAAAGACATATCTCACAATACAAAACTAAAGAATCAAGACAGAGAGGCGCTAAATAAGTTTATGAATCGCCAAGCGTCAGAGGTTATAGATGAACTTTTCAAGCAGGCTAAGATGGAAGTCCCAACCCCTCTAGAGGCGAAGAAGGAATCCCAGCCAAAGAAACAGCCTGACGATAGACCTAATATAAAGTGTGAGGTTTGCGGATATGAAGGAAAAGCTACCGTTAAAGGACAATGCCCCGAATGTGGAGCTATAATGGGTGTAAAGCCGGCAGAGTATCCTGTACCATATACTCCAATTTGGACTGGAGAACCTATGAGCGGAATAAGCGTAAATGAGGCTAGCATTAGAGGAAAAATAGAAGAAGCATGGTGATTCATGCAGATGCAAAACTTTGAAAACCAAAGATGTTTTCAGGGCAAAATAAAGAGAGGGCTTGAAGCCCCTCTCTTTATTTTAGAAAGATGTTCGTTCCTTTTTGTCTAATCTTCTTAATTCTTTTTATCATCTCCTTTTGTGTCATATCTTTGTTCGTAAGGGCAATATCCTCTGGCTTCAGAATCCCATTTAGGAGCGCCAGTCTCAAGGGCAATTTTTCTAAGGGGGCATTGTTTATAATTTCTTCCGCATGGATATTTGCAATGTTGCAGTGACGATTCTAGTAAAATATGAAAAGCTTCCTCTGTGATTCTCACAATATTAGTTTTTTTGCTATGCCTCATAGCTCTTTCAGCTTCTGGTTTTGGCAAGCAAAACAATTGTACACTTTCTACATTTTTCTTTAACCTTAATGCTGATTCCCGAGATAACTCTTGTACCGTTTCAACTATAACATCAGAAATTAATTTAGAAGCTTGTGTTAACTTTAATTGTCTTTCAGGTGGCATCCACTCTTGCAGATATTGATCTGTATGCGACAATAATAGCATAGTCATGCAAAAATCTTTATATTGCTCATTAGTAAAATTTCTATATTTTGCCATTACATAGTCCTCCTTATCCAGCGATTGTCAGATAATACAACGGATATGACGGGAGTTCCGGGGACTTTATTCATTCTATAAACAAACTCCTCTTTAACCCCGATAGAACCCATATCTTCCATGCCCCAGTCATCGTTTACTACGCAGGCCATGAATCCAACATTTTTTTCATTTATTCTCCAAGGGCCATTTTTATTATCTATATAAATATAGCTCGTCATCGTTGGACAATCTCCATCAGGAAAATTGACTTTTTGTTCTAGCACAGCAATAACTTTGAATTTGCACTTTTTGCCAAAAAAATTTTCAAGTTCAGAAATTTTTGCTTTATGTTTTTCTTCTAGCTCTCCTATTCTAAAGTTGTCATAAAAACATCTTACAACATTATTTTCAGCATCTCTCTTTAATGCTGGTACTAATTTCCACGCTTTTAAATTCTTCATTTTGTAATGTCTCCCTATAATGTTTTTTTGTTATTAAAGTTGTCTGATTTTTAGATGGTAACTCTTTTCTAGTAGTTCTATTAATTTTGTTTTGACCATCCTTTTCTTAAAACGTAAACAGTTACTTTTCTACATCCAAATATATCGACTTCGGGCTCATTTTCGCCAAGAAATATGTCTATAATATCACCCTTTACCGCGCTTCCGGTATCCTCGGCAATATAAATACCGTCTAGCCGTTTGTATTCCTTTGGGAATTTAATTGAAAGCTTTGAGCCAAGAGGAATAATATTTGGGTCAACCGCAACAGTCCTGCCTACTACAGCCTTTGTTCCAGACTTAGTAATACCATATGCTGGATGCCCTTTTCTTTTGCCGCAACTTTCAACGGTTAAATCGTAAGCCGTGGCTCTCATCGTTAAAGCGCCTCGACTTATTTGCTCTAAAACATGTCTGTCCTTGGATTGCTGGTCTGACGCCTCTTTCAATCTTGACTGAATAACATCAAGAGTTTTATTTATCCCATTGATCTTGAAGTTTAACTCATCTGTTTTTTTCATTACTTCGTCAGCCACCGAATCGAGTTTATTATTAGCCTCCATAATACTTTCGTCGAGATACTCAGCTTCATATCTTAGCTCTTGCAGATTTTCACGATTGGATTTTTGATTAAAAAAAATCCAAACACTTGTTACGATAAGACCTCCTGTCAAGATGATAATTATTAGGTTCTTCTTGTCATCAAAAATAACCTTTTTACAATTGGTTAAAACCCTTTTTGTCATAATTGTAGCCCCCCTAGTTCCTTTTGCAAGTTATTTTTTACCCTCTTGAGCCGCGAGAAATAAAAAAGATTGGCAATATGAGCAACAATGCAATATATGAAATGATTGACAAAAATGTCTCACCTCCTTTCTGTTATGGATTTGTATTACTCTGTTTTTTGCGGGAATTGCTTAACTAATTCTTCTTTTAAAGCTTTTGTAATCACCTCCCCCACATTGATTTTGTGAATAGCGAAAGCAATGCGTGTAGAGCCATAGCTTCCCATTAATTCATAAATCTTTTCGGATAAATCCATTGCATTCTGCTGTCCAAGCATGCTTTCCAGCTTCTGGATTATTAGTTGCTCTTCTGCAGATTTTAATGTGCCCCAGCCATAATTCATGCGATTTCTGATTATTCCAATTAAATACTGAACGCTTTGCTTGCTATAGTCTTTTTTCGAAAGTTCAGATATTGTCCTTGTGATCCAGTCTTTTGCAGGTAATTTTCTAGCTTTTAGAACATTATATTGTTCCAGCAAAACTTCAGCTTCATCAATAGATGGTTCGCATATTCTGCTTGAATACTCTTTAATTATTTCTTCGGCATCTTTTTTATCAGCATTATCAACTAAATCAAAATTGTACTTCTTTAAATTGACTGAGCAAAAGTTTTTTAAATCTTTATAATTAGCTGTCATTTTCATCCTCCGTAAAAAAACATAAAAGCCTATTGACAGGTTATCAATAGGCTACTAACGATTCGCTATTCATGTTCAAACAGCATTTCGGCTTGAATATTTCTGTCTTGAAATATAAATTCTTTAAACTTGTACTCTCTTGAGTGCATAAAATTTAAAATTTGCTGCAAACTCATTGACTCTTTTAGATTGTAGTAACCTTTTATTGTTAAGTACTTAGCTTCTTTTTTTTTCGCTTCGTTAATAGCAGATTTGATAACCTGGTCTAAGAATTCTTCTGTTATAACTCCTTCCTTATCATGATTATAGTTCCCTGAGATATTTAACATCTTTTTCTTTTCTTTCTCGGCCATATTTTATCCCTCCCTCTGAAAGGTATTTTTTAATAGTCGCCTTGACAGATATATATCATTTTAACATATTATATATATCTGTCAAGGCGACTGGAATTTGCAGAGCTTTCTGCGCATTCTTATTTCTTATACCTTATATTGTTCGAAGTACTAATTTCCTATATAATTTTTCTGTAGAGTCATTTTGAAAGGGTGAAAAGTATGGATATTTCTAAGATTGCAGAATATAAAAGTGCGATATATAGCAATGATCAAATTGAAAAAGAGGCGATTGCTGGAACTGTCGCAGGATTGTTTAGAGCTTTTGCTCCTAAAATTGGACTGCTTGGGTCAAAAGTTGCAGACAAGGGAGTCAAGGCTTACAACTCTTTCGCTAGAGCGGGCGTAATGAAAAAGACAATGGGGGGAGCTGGAGTAGGCGCAACTATTGGAGCAACAAAAGGTTCTGGAAATTATGACGCCTCTCAAGACGATGGCTCTTTTGGAAAGAGTAGAATTGGCCAAGTGGCAAAGGGAGCTCTTGGCGGAGCAGCAATGGGAGCAGCAACAGGTGCGGCTCTTGGGACCATAACAAAAGGATTAAAGCCTATTAATAGGGTTTCTAAGCCTGCTAATGCTCCGACAGCAAAACCAGTGTTGTCACCTGCAGTTTCAAAAGCTACGCCAACAATAGATCCTATTACAGGGCATGTGATACTTGACCCTTCTCAATATAAGGTTTCAAGCCGCATAGATGCTCTTTACATGGAAAAGGTAGCTGGGATGCCAATAGATAAGATATATGAATACATTATAGGGCGAGGTGTGTCAAATGGCAAAGAATGAGAGAATGGAAAAACTTCCTGGAACGCCACCATGGATAAAGAAAATGTCTAAGAGGAAAAAAGACATTGAGAAAAAAGCTTATATAGGTGAAGAGAGCTATACAGGAAAGACAATGGGGAACGATGAGCATGGAGTAGCAAAAAAATATAAAGAAGACCCATTTAGAACGACAAAAACCGTTGCTGGAGTAGAAGCCGCTAATCACGCTCTTAACCTTGCCACCGATGTTGGCGCTGCAGGTCTTGCTGCTGCGGGTGGATTTAAACCACTTATGAAAGCAGTTAAAGAGCACGGACTTAAAGGGCTTAAAGAAGTTGGAAAGAGTCCAGCATTTAAAGAGGACCTGGGAAAGATGCTTAAGGCTCAAAAATACATTCTGCCTGTTGGCGCGGGAATAACCGCTGCTTACATAGGAAAAGCTTTAAAAGATGATTTAAAACACAAAAAAATGAAGGATATGCAAGTACATGACAATGGTGCAGAATTTTCTCAATGGCATAATCAGAATAGACCTAACGAAAAGACAGCAGGAGTTCATGACAAGGAGCTAAGCTTATTCGTTAGAACTATACTTGCTGACAAAAGACCTGACAGCAAGTATAATCCAAGTGAACTCAAAGAAGGCATTAAAATTGAGCATGAACATACAAAGTCTTCTTTTATTGCAAAGAAGATAGCGAAGGATCACTTAGATGAAATCCCTGACTACTATACAAGACTGAAAAAGCTAGAGGAAGCTGCGAAAAAACAAATGGGTAAGAAAGACTGAGGTGATAAAATGTCGCTTCATAAAATGCTTGAAAAGATTGCAGAGTTAAAGAAGGATGTAAAACTGTATCCGCATCAACAGAGGGTTGTTGATAGTCCTGAAACATCGCAAGTTATAGCTCACTCTGTTGGCTCTGGGAAAACACTTACGTCGATTGCAAAGTTTGAAAAAATGAAAGGTGAAGGAAAGGCTAACAAGGCTTTAGTTATAGTCCCTGCTGGATTAAGAGAAAACTTCGGGCACCACAATGTTAAAAGGTTTACTAATAGTAAATATAACATTATAGGTACTCAACAAGAAAGAAAGAGTGGGAAGTATAAATATGTTGATCCTGAGGCTGATTATAATATCGTGTCCTACGATATGTTTAAAAAGAATCCGGAGAAATATTTAAAGCATTCGGGAGCTGACACTATCATTAGCGACGAAAGTCACAGGGGGAAAAATGAGGGAACTAAATTAACAGAATCATTAAAAAGAGCCAGGAAGCTTTATAAAAATCACCTATCGCTCACGGGCTCCCCAATATCAAACTCTTTAGCGGATATTCATCCTTTAGTGGACGTTGTATCTGGAGGAAAGCATACTTTGGGTAAAAACAAGGGTGAATTTGATAAAAGGTTTATAAAGAGAAGCAATTCTCCCGAATATAGAGACTTACCTGAGAAAAGAAGGCCAGTAACAGGCTTTAAAAACGAAAAGGAGTTAAGGAAAAACCTTTCTAAATACGTAGACTACGTTGACTTTGAGGACATAAAGGACTTGGCCAATATGCCTGGCAAAAACGTCCATATAAATAAGGTGCCGCTGACAAAAGAGCAGGTTAAACTATATAGGCAAATTTTAAATGAAAACCCAGCTGTAATGAAGATGATAAAAATAAAGAGGCTTGAGACTTTAAAAGATGAAGAGGCGGCACAAGCTTTCTCAAAGCTTGTCGAAGCTAGAAAGTTAATGAATAGCATAGGGGCAATAAAGCCTGGAGTAACTACAGAAGAAAGTGCAAAAATAACTCCAAAGACTAAAAAATTGCTTGATGATTTAACTCAACATTTAGGGAATAGAAAAGATGCTAAAGCCATTTTATTTAGTCACTTAATTTCGGGCGGTACAGACGTTTTAGAAGAAGGTTTAAGACAAAGACGTATTCCATACGGCAAGTTTATAGGAAAGGGAAACAAGGGCGTTACAGAAGAAATAAGACAGCAAGATGTTAACGAGTATAATAAAGGCCTTAAAAAAGTCATGCTTGTGTCGTCAGCCGGAGGGGAAGGGCTATCTTTAAATGATACAACTTGGGAAGGCGTCCTTGATCCTCATTATAATCCAGAGAAGATGAAGCAGATGGAAGCTAGAGGTATAAGGAGTGGTAGCTTATCTGCTTTGCCGAAGGAACAAAGAAACGTTGAAGTGAACAGGTATCTATCTACGATGCCAAAGTTTCTTGGATTGTTTCATTCATCGCTAAAAACCCCCGATGAATTTATATATGGAATAGCTCAAAACAAAGATGAGCAAAACCAAAGACTTTTTAAGTTAATGAAGGACGTTCAAAAGAAGAAGAGTAAACCAAAGATTGGCGCTATGTTTCACTCAAGAACAGTCATGCCAGAAAAAAGTGATTACGCGGTAACGTAAAGGGTTCCGGGCTCTTTATATATGTCTTATCAACTTGCTTTACATCAAAACCAATTTTATTATATAATGAGTTTTGGAGGGATTAAAATGAAATTTACCCTTGAAGATAAAATAAAAAGACTTATATCTTATATATCAAAGAATCCAGGAATAGATGTGGCTTACGCTGCTGATGAATTTCTCCCGGGAAACGCAGAGATGGCCTCACCTAAAGATATGATAGTTCCTGATTTATTAAAATTACCCCCAGCAAAAAGAGCATTACTCGTTAATTTAGTCAGAAAGAAGACAAATTACAACTTATACTCTTCTGATGATTACAATAAAAATTACATAAATTTTAAAGAAATTGGTGAAGTTGCAAGAGAAATTCCGCACTTCGCAAAAAAAATAAAATGGTTCTTTCAATAAAAAAAGAGGTGTTAAAATATGGCGGAGCAAGGTGGATTAGTTATAAATTATGATCTCGTTGAAGAGCGAGTTAAAGGAGCTATAAAAGCAATTGAAGCAAAACCGCATGTCAGATTCATACGGTACTTGCTTACAAAAAGATACTCACCAAGACTTATAAAGCAGGAGTTATTTAGGCTTGGATTGTCAGCTCCACACGAACCAAATCTTACTGCGTATTTCTTGATTATAATTGATCCTATCATTAAAAAGCATGGACTCAGCAGTCTATATGCAAGTTACAAGAACAATCTTTTAAGAAAGACGGGTGAGAGATACTCAAGAGATATGCTGAATTATTCTCTTAATCTTGGCGATGATCTTGACGGGCAAGTTAAATTTAATAAATTTGTCAAAGAGATGGAGATTGATATACTCTGGATTGCAGAAATATATCGATTTCATGGCTCTGCGGATAAACTTCCGATTGACGAAGAAGGCAATAGGATCTTAGACAGCGGGAGCGCATCAAGGAGTATCGAAAAAATTCTTGTGCATCCCAAGCGATATCTTATAGATAAAATGATTTTACAAAGTGTGCCTGATGATAGAATTGTTCAGTATTGTAAAGAGAATTACAAAATGAGTATCTATTCATATGATCTGAATCTTTACAGAAGAGCTTTCTTCAATCTTAGATTGCAGGACATTGAGCAAAAAATTAAGTTGCTGGAGATTGAAAGGAACTCGCTAAATACGCTACTGAAAGATTTGACTGGCGGCGATGTTTACTCTGATTTAGACATCGGAGAAAGAACTGTTATAAAGAAGCAAACAGAGCAGAGGATCACAGAGCTGGATGACAACATTAAAACAATGAACATGCTTTTTTCAGATTTTGCATTCAAATCGGCGCAAATAGACTGCAATGACTTTGGAAAGATGTTTCAAGATATGCTGTCGAGAGGATACAAGAGATTTTGCGAACTTGACACTTACAGGGACAGAGATGTTGTAGATCCACTTCTTAAAGTTACTAGGCTTATGACTTTTGCGCATGATAAGTTATCTGGCATTGCTAACGGTGGGACCACTGGCGATAAGCATTCGGCCGAAGTACTTATGGAGCTTTACAAGAAAAGGACTGGCGAGATATTTGACGAGCAAATAAAAAGAGCAAATCAAGAACTTGCCGATGCGGGAATAGCTCCGATAGACTCAGAGTTGTCCCCGGAAGAAATAGCTGGCATTGAAGATTTAGGAGTTAGTTTTGATATAAAAGAAGATGAGGCCAGATAAATGTCGTCAAAATTTTGTGACAAAAAAAAAAAAATGGGGCGACAGCCCCAA
>Ga0316617_100000004_pt1 | contig 44307 bp, 78 predicted proteins | sample OWC_Aug_M1_C1_D2_FD_207801 | JGI IMG/M metagenome (GOLD analysis project Ga0316617, IMG submission 207801) | Wetland soil microbial communities from Old Woman Creek delta, Ohio, United States - OWC_Aug_M1_C1_D2_B | ecosystem: Environmental > Terrestrial > Soil > Wetlands | place: USA: Ohio... | reverse complement strand
GAGAGTTCGATTCTCTCCCTCGCTATATTATGATTGATCCGGTTGTTTTGTTTTTTTGTTTCCTTGGTGGATGCCTTCTTGGCATTATCATTGGACGCCTAGCTTAATAAAGAGGAAATCATGCGACAGAAAGATTACGAAGCAATTTCGGCGCGTACCGCTATGGCAAGAACTACGGCTTCCGCTCCTGCACGCTGGCTTGTAGAGCATGGGAAAATATGGGGGCGCACGCTCGACTATGGATGCGGTCGTGGAAAGGATGCTGAAACTTATCTCTGGGAAAAGTTTGATCCCTGTTATTTTCCAGTAAGGCCAGATGGTCTTTTTAAGACTATTGTTTGCACGTATGTTCTTAATACTATTCCCCCGCTTTATGAGCTAAAGATTCTGCGGGATATACGTAGTCTCCTCGATGATAATGGTGGAAATGCCTATATTAGCGTGCGGCGCGATATTCAAAAGGATGGTCTGACGAATAGTGGGACATATCAGCGTACCGTCTACCTTCCTTATGAAGTGCTACACAAGACAAGAGGCTATATTATTTACAGGGTACAGGCAAAGTAATGAATTGGTGGTATCTTTCTTCTCAAAAAATGACTGTTTGTGTTGGAACGGATTGCTATGATATAATTGTCCGTTGCCCGTCTATCGTCAGAACCTTCTATGGACAGTCGCTTGCGAATCTTATATATTGGATGCGTAAGCAGGGTGGGTTCAAGATAGAGCAATGCGACCAAGAAAAGAAGCAATCTATCGAAAGTGGTGCAGACTGCACGAAGTAACGCACGCACATTGCCCTCGTCATTGTGAGTTACCTCTTCCATTTATATTAGAAGATGGTCGTAGCACACTTGCCTGTGGCCGGTGCTGGGTTATCGAAGGGCGTATCAGCGAAATGATTCCGTGCAAAAGGGAGGATTGCGATGTATAGATGTGAATTCTGCGGGAATAGTCTTAAAGTAACGCCCACTCATTTCCCGTGGTATTGCGCGTGCTGGGATTGTGGCGTAAGATATATTATTCCAGAAGAAAATAAGGTAGAACTTATGGGCGGGGAAAAGGCACGGGAGGCGCTATGGGGTATTATCAGATGAAGAAATATTGTCCCTACTGCGCCAAGAAACACAAGCTTTCAACTGGCACGAATTATAAACGAGTTCAGTGCATGAGAAAGAAAAAGAAAAAGATCAGGGAGCTTATTGATTATTATTATCAGCAAATTGAAATCATGGAAGAAGAGATCAAGAAGTGCGACGAGTATGCTAATGCACAAGCATAACGAAATGTTCCTTGTTTTTGTCATTGGATTTGTTGCGGGGGCATTATTCCAAATGATGCTCGATTCGTTCTGTTGCCTCCCCTAGATTCTGCCGCACTTATAGGCCAGCCGAGATTCTGCCGCGATTAATGTCGGGGCCGAGATTCTGCGGGGCTTTATGGGCAAGGCAAGATTCTGCCGTGCTTATACTGCCCCGCCCCGCTACCCCGCCCCGCCCCGCCCCGACGATCCCCTCCCCCGTAACTTACCTCCCCCCTAATCCGAAACTCCCCGACGATCCCCCTCCGCAGATTAACCACCCTCTAATTTTTTCTCTTGATTTCCCTTCCGGCGTGTGCTATGGTGTCGGCATGGAGGAAAGCACGATGAAACCGCAAGAGAAGAAGCCGAAGAAGTGCCAGTGCGGCGGGAATTATTACCTCGATAAAACGATGGGGGAATACGTCTGCGAATCGTGTGAGCATCGGGTGGGCTGGTGGCATCGTTGGGAACCTGAAACTTTCCCCTTGATTTTTTCAATCTGATAGGCTATACTCTGGCCTAGCGGAAAGGAGTTTAACCATGATCTTCCTATTGAAAGCGGACCAGCAGCACGAAGAAGTCATAACCGTTGGTCATTATATGGTTGATATTACGGGGCCGGAAGCAGAGGCGATGCTACACCGCATTTGGTCCCTCGAAAGCATCCGGCAAGTTGACCCTGAGATTTTCTCCCTCGAAATGTATTGGAATGGTGGGGAGTGGTGCAAGGATTGCGACGAGCTAGATGAATTGTGCGTTGACGTAACAGAAATTGATTGCTATGATACGGAAAGCCTCAAGGCGATTGCGAAAGCGCCGAAGGTCAAAGTAGATTACCAGACGGCAAAGATTTATACAAGCGGAGTAATCTTCTTTGCCCACGTTCAATCGTTGGGCTGGATGCAAGTTGAATCCGAAGAAATCGACATTGAAACGCTACAGTATATTGTCGAAGATTACCACGATTGCCAGCGAAGGGGGATTAAGTAATGGCTACAATAATTTCGGTTTGTTGGCGGCATAAAAGGCGCATGGATAGCGACGGCTGTTGGATATGCGCCTATGAGCAAATAGAAGCGGACAAGGAAAAGGCGCGGGAGCAAGCCCTTGTCGCATGGTGCCTCAAGAGAAAGGAAACGGTAGCGCAATGACAGCCTCATTAAGTAAGAGCGTCAAGCCGGAAGTTAAGCCGGTAATCGAAGTCAAGAAATATGCAAATAAGATTCTTGAGGTTAATGCGCTTGACAATACCGGAGGAACCGTGTGGTCAATGTATGTAAAGCCGGAAGGAAAAAACGGCTTGCAACTTAAGGGGTGGCTAAACCACGGGGGCGATTATGCACACTAAACAACTTGATAGGCAGACAATCATAAGCGACTGCATCGGATGCGACAAGACGTATGGTTTGAGCCAGCCGCTTTCGGAGCAATTAAGTGACAAATTGTGGCTACACGTTAGTATTCTTTGCGAACCGTGCCGCGCCATTCTTCTTGATACAAGGGGAATGGCAGAGCAAGCACTAAAGAATTTACGGTGGGGATAATTATGAGTGACAGAAAAATAAGCCTGTCCTACTTAGGACCGACCGACGTGATGCAATCTAAGCCGATTATCATGCATATTAAAAGCCCTCTTTATAAGTGGGATGTTCGGTTAAGTATCATGGAGGCAATCGACGTTCACGACCAGATTGAAAATATTCTAGCCATGCTGAAGGGGGATCGCTTGAAGCAGGAAAAAACTTGACACGATAGCGACGGCGTGCTAGTATGGCTTCAGAAAGGGGAAGCGTTATGTCGGATTATGAATACAAGGAACAAGCCCTTGAATATTTCAAGTCTACGGAACGCATAAAGCTGGGGTGGCGCGTTGTGGGCGCAAACCAGCTAGAGCCGCACGCCTTGATTACGATATACGAATACGAAACAAGGTTAGTGCAACCGCATTTAACGAGCGTAGCCAAGCGGGTTACGGGCATCTATAACTTTTATTTCAGCAAGTGGATTGATTGGTCCGACGTGGTGCTTAATTCTCATATGGGGGATGACGACTACGGGACCGGCGATGTTATGGGCGTTGTTGTAGAAGAGTTGAAAGACCAAGCAGAACGGTGGATTATTATTACTAATCCCGCAACCGATAAGGAGAAAGTCGATGACAACAGTTAAGGAACCGAAGAAGCCTATTCTTAAGCTGGTGGGTACGGACGGCAATGCGTTTGCAATCATGGGCGCGTGTCGGCAAGCCGCTCGCAAGGCAAAGTTTGAACAGGAGAAGATTGATACGATGCTAAAAGAAATGATGAGCGGCGACTATAACCATTTGCTTGCCACGGCTTGCGAATATTTCGACGTGCGGTAAAAGGAGTAGAATCATGGGCGCAGATTGCTATTTGATGGTAGACGGTAAACTGAGCGATTCGGATAACGATTATTTTCGTGATTCGTATAATCCGACTAACCTCGCGTGGACGCTAGGGTTTTCATGGTGGAAGGACGTAATCCCTGCCTTGAATGACGAAAGCGTTTTGCCGCCAGAGACTTGTCAAGAATATTACGACCAGTATAAAGATGTTGAGCCGGAAATTCCTTCCGCAAAAGAGCTAGGTTGCGAAGGTGACGACAAGGAGTATACGGAATGGGTTGAATACTTCAAGGAGAAGCGCGATAAATTTCTTGACTTGCTAAAGCGTGGTGCAGCGGGTGAGGGAATTTATATGTCGCTTTAGCCGCTGTGAGCATGGGGCGGGGCGGGGGGCATGGTGGTGGAAATGGTGCCGGTCTAATAGGAGCAATGGTATATTTTACGCTCGTATTTCTGACCGGCACCTTTATGGGCATTGTTAAATTTTCCGTATACCTTTATGAGCAATATCGGCAATCTAAGAAAACAAAACCGGCAACGGAAGAATCAGAAGCGCCGGATGACACGCCAGAGGAATATCTAGAGTGGCAGGAAAGCGGCGCGCAAGCAATCAAGTCGCTTTTTGGTGGCACGATAACTAGCGCACGAAAGTTTGTAGATTCGGCACCGTGTAATCCGTGTGCCTTTGCATCCGAAAGCGAGTATATTACCGCACTGATTAAAACAGTGCAAGAAACGAAGGCGAAAGGGAAAAAGAATGGGCAAAAAAAACCATAAGACGCTGGCTATTACGTATGGCACTGGTTTTCAAATGACGTTTCCGAATGGCGTAACCGCGTCAATCCAATTCGGGCCTTATAATTACATCACAGATAGGGACAAGCCGGTTAATTTGTCCAAGAATACTGTTCTTGTTACAGAATCCGATGACGCGGAAGTTGCGGCGTTGCTCGATACCCACGACGATAAGAAATGCCAATGGGCAACGTATGCGGTTGCTGCGAAGGCGGGGCTTGTCCCGAATGAGCATGATGATGTTATGGGGTGGGTTAAAACGGTGGACGTTGAGAAGTTCATTCATGCCGCCGCGACGATCACACGGGAAGAAATCGCTTATTCGGATGCTCTCAGGAAAAAAGACCTTGACAACGACGAAGAAGCGTGCTAAAGTATTTTCATCAAACAAAGGAGGCAACACATTATGGCATGGGATGCAGTAACGACGGAACACGGTGGGCGATTGGTGATGCATTGCGGTGCTCAGTCGGTTTCGCGGGAAGAGGTTCTTATGGCTCCCGTTCCCGGTTCGACCGATTCGTTTAAGCCGCTCCCTCATGCGGAGTTTATCGACACAATCGAGGGGGAATTGACGCGGCGCGGGGTGGGCATTGTGGGCGAACATCTCGCCTTGAAGCAGAACGGCTTGCAGCTTTTCGGGCTGTGGGATGTTACGACGGTTGCGCCTAGCGGCGATTTCCGCAGCGTGATCGGTTTCCGCAACAGCAACGACAAGACGTGGGCGGCTGGCGTTGTGGCTGGTTCGCGGGTGTTCGTGTGCGATAACTTGGCTTTTAGTGGGGAGTTTGTTTGCCTCAACAAGAAGCACACGCCGAATCTCAATATTACGCTTGAGATTGGTCCCGCGATTGATCGGTGGGAAGAGAATTTCGCCTTGCTGGTTGGCTTGTCCGACCACTTGAAGGAATTCCCGGTTAGCGATGGGTTTGCCAAGGAGATTATTTTTAACATCTTCGCGGCGGAAAAGTTCCCCATGCGGCTGTTCCCTTCGGTGGCGACGAACTACTTTAAGCCGCCGCACGAAGAGTTTGAGCCGCGCACGGCTTGGTCGCTGATGAACGCTTTTACTGAATCTGCAAAGGCGATTAAGTCTTACTCAACTAACCAGCAGTCTTTGCTTGCGGTGACTCATGCCCTTCGGGAAGTTAGCGACTTCCGACTTGCCGCGTAAGTCAGGACGACGGGGGAGGCACGCTTCAATCTGTGCGTGCCTTCACCGTCGCAAGTTCCACCGCTCAACCAAGGGTAAGTGCTTCGTTCCCGGTTGCACTTGCCCTTTTTACTCTCGCCTTCCGATTGCCCTTCCGATTGACGACCCAGCAATAATTTTCTACGATTCCCCTTGACTTTTGGGGGAATCCCTGCTAAGGTAGTTCTAACGAAAGGGGTAGAAAATGTTTCCCGAAAAAATCGCTCACGTTGTTTTGCAAGCCTTGAAATTTGCGGATAATATGCGTGCGTCTGCCGTTGAAATCGCACCGCATGAATACTGTTTTCATAACTGTAGGACCGACCGCGAAGAAGAGGCAATTGAGGTTATTGCTACGGTGTTAGATGACGACGAAATGGAAATTGATTGCGTATCTTTAGAGGAGTATTAAAATGAACCTTACGACACAGGAAAAACGCGAGTATTGGAACACGCTCAGTAAAGATGAAACGCTGGCACGCTCGATAGCGTATGCGTCATTGGTTGACACGCTGTTGACGAAACTGATTGCTGTGAAGCGCCGGAAGAAGGTCAACGACAAGGTGCTAGCAGAAAAGACCGGATTTGAGCGTGAGTTTATCAAGCAAGTTTTTCGAGGACTAACCGGGAGAGATTCCGACAAAGAAACACTTTCGCTTAAATCGCTTACAACAATTGCGTGGGCATTGGGCTACGATATCAGCGTGGACTTGACCAAGAAGTAACGAGAAGGAGTTAAATTATGCCTGACCTAATGTCGGTCCCGTTTCAAGAGTGCGAATCTGCCTCTCATTGGGAAATCAAAGTAACCGGAAGTCACGGGGATACGTACACCGTGAGCTATGGACCGACGCCGGGAGGGGAATACGAATATGGGTGGCGTTGCACTTGCCTAGGGTTTAAGTGGAAGCAGAAGAAGTGCCGCCACATTAAGGAAGTGGAAAGTAAGCGGTGCGGTTGGATGCAGTTTATCGACGGCGGGGAAGCTGACGACGGGCTGTGTCCCGAGTGTGGTGGACCGATAACAACGAGATTATGGGCGGTCTAAAGGAGGCAACCATGTCGGACTATTTCGGTCGATTTTTTACCATAGGGGTTTATACGACGCCGGATAACTTTCCCGGTGTTCGTAAGATCACGACAATTAAGCCGCTGGATAATACATTTCGGGACGGCTTGACACCGGAGTATTACGTGATTCAAGACACGTATTACATTAACGACGATTATCCTAACGGCGAACTGCATAACTCTGTTGAAGGCTTCACGAAGGCGCGGGAACTTGCTCACTTGATCTTTCCATAAGATTTATTCATTTGCTTCCCGTGCGCTGGAATGGTATGCTCTCTTACAGAAGGGAGAGCATACCATGTATTTTTTGCTTCTAGCTATTGCGTGCTTCTGGTTTCAAGACTATATGGCTTGGCGTGATGAAGCGTTGCGACGGAGGGGCGAAAAATGGTCAAGTCAATCCTAATGACAGCGGTGTTTTATTTCGCATGGGGAATCTTGCCGGTGCTGATTGATTTTTGGCAGCACTAAAAGGGGGAATAAAATGACTCGAAAGGATTTCATCCAGCTTGCGAAAGGGCTGGCAAGAATTACCGACGCTGCATCACACAAGCAAGCGGTTGAAGCGGTGGCGGAAGTGTGCGCGAATGATAACGAACGTTTCGACCACGCGCTTTTTACGGAGTTTGCACGGCTTTGCTGGCACGGCGAACAGAGGAAGAAAAACGATGAAAAAATGCGCTGAGTGGGAATCGACTATTGACTTGTGGGTAACGACCATTATACTAGGGATATTGGCTTGGGTATTCGGATAATGTCAACCTTTACCGTAACCGTGAGGGAAACGAAAATGGCACGCTATAAAGAGCATGAAATTTCTTATACGTGTGAGTGCGGATTAACGACGTGGGGATTTGACGTTGAGCCGTACAGCTTCGGGGGGCGTGACGAACCGCCCTCTGGTGGGTTTGCTGGTGGCGACGAAGATGCCAAGCCGTGCCCGAAGTGCGGCGACGAACCGCCCACCGACGAAAATGCTTACGACGATTGGACAAATTATTGGGCGTATAAAGATGAAGAGGCAAGGCAGTCAGAAATCGACAGAAAGATTGATGAAGCCTTGGGAAAATAGTTACGGACACCATCGACTCGCTTCCGTTGCATTTTGATTGTTGGGAAAATGGGCATGAGAAGCTTGACGATAAGCCGGGGGCGTTTCGGTGGTGCCCGAAGTGCAAACGATACAGAGATACACGAAAAGAAAATTATTTGCTTGACTTTCGAGAGGAAATAGGTTAAGGTATGTTTGTCTGCATGAAGGCGTAAGCGCGTCCGTTCCGGCGAAAGCCAGCGACTTCCTGCAATGGGAATAGGCAGCCAAATCGCCAGCCTTTGCAGACATAACCGGGGGCGGTAGGAAGGGCTTGCAACCTTTCCTACCGTTCACGTAATAACGAAAGGATTTAAGATGCTTCCTATTTTTACTCGATACCGTGGACCGACAGAGGTATTAGGTTCTCGCGTTATTGCTTACGAAGAGGGGGGAAGGCGCGTTACGGTGCCTTTTGACCATGCGCTTTCGAGCGAACAGATGCACCGTGAAGCGTTGCGGACATTCTGCCGAAAGTATAATTTAGACGGCACGCTAGTCGAAGGGGATACGGAAACGGGGCGGGTATTCGTATGGCTCGATTGTGGTGGGCATAAATACGAAGGTTCGATTGTCAACATTCATCCTGTTAAGGGGGGTGATGCCGACGCTTGAACATCGGGCCGCTTGCATGACGCCGCCCCATGCAAGCAGTAGCGCCCGATATTATGGGCGGCATATTACACGGGGGATAAATTGCCCGTTGATACTGGCAAGCGAGGAACGAATTGTGCCGCACCGTATCAATCGAACATAAGGCAAGCATCCCCCTTTCTTTTATGGAGGCATTTTATGCAGACGTGCGGACCAGAAACTAAAGTGGGGGATAAAGTGGTTTTCCTTGGTGGTGATATCCTACAAAGCCGGTGGGGAAGCTGCGACGATCCGACCGGGAAAATTACCGTGGGGGATATCCTTGAGGTTTCCCGTGTGGCTGTTCATTCCTATCATACGAAGCTTGAATTTCTAGGCATTAAAGGGAAGTTCAATAGTGTGATGTTTTCCCCTGCCTATTGATTTTTTCTTGACAATGCCGGGAAGCTGTGCTAGACTTCCCCCATGAAACACGAAACGAACATTTGCGGACGGTGCCACGACGCGGAAGCCATTTGCTGTGTTCCGGCACACGTCAAGCCGAATGGAAAGCGGAAGGGGTTTATTTATACGTGTGCGGATTGTGCCGCCTTTTATCACGAACGGAATTTCAATGCGACTCCGACACGCTTTAAGGAGCATTGGGCTAACTGGAAGGAGCGGAAACCATGAAACTTATTTTTTGTCCGACGTGCCACGATGTACGCCGACTAAAGCCGGAAACGGTTGAGTGTGAGTGCGGCGACAGTTGGGGCGAATACAAGGGTGATCTATTTGCAGAAATTTATGGGAAGGCTATTCCTATTGGGTTTGCAAATCGTTCGTTCGTGTATGCCCTACAGAATAGGCCGCTTGCCGGTTTGGGGATTTTGTTTGAAGCCTTTGTAATTCCGCAATCCTGTCCGACCGTCAAGCAGAATTAAAGGGGTGATAATATGGGAACCGCGACGGCGACGTGTCCGAAGTGCCAGAGGGAGCACGCCGCAAGGCATTTGAGGCATTGGGGCGGCACTTGTTTTGCGTGCAGCGGTCAGCAAAGGATGAGCCTTGACCAGATGCAGCAAACGACCGCACGGGGCTTGACTGACACCGATTTGCGGTTGGCGATTATTCAAAAGCTAATGGTGATCGGTGCCATTATTGGTCCGACCGGATTGTGCAAGGGATAAAAGGAGGATGCTTATGTTTCCCGAAGAGAAAAATTACGTGACTATCAATCCCGCGCCGAAGTCGCCTACGGTGGAAGAGGTTCGTTCTCGAAAGCGAACCTTAGAAATTACTTTGACAAACGCCGTGCGTGATTTCGAGAAGGTAACAGGCTTGGAGGTTATTAACGTTTATGTCCCGATGTTCGCTAAGAAGGACGGGCTTACGGTTACGGCGAAGCTTCCGTAACGTATGTGCGGTGGCGATAGTGGCGGGGGGCTTCTTCGGATGCTCCCTGTCCTATCGTCCCGGTGTATATCACGATGCCGAAGATGAAGCCATTTGTAACAGGCTGGATACGAGTGCGCTTTATTCGCTCAGTCAAGCACGGTGGAATTATCAGCAGGGGAATAAAGACGGGGCTAAGTTGTGGCTTCTTCTCGCAAGAGATTCGTTAGAACAGTTTCTTGCCTATTGCCAATGGGAACCGGCAGAAGCCTACGAGACACGCCAGCAACTTTTTTTTGCGCTGGAAGAAATTTTGAAAGATTCCCCTTGACTTATCCATTTCCATTTGTTAAACTCTTTTCAACGGCAGCAAGAAACCAGAAAGGGGAACGCAAATGGAATGGCAAGGGGCTTTCAAGGCACGCAACGAGTATCTGAGTGACATTCCGGCACAGGAGCGGCACACGTTTGCTCCGGTTGGTGGCATCATCACAAACCACGGGGGGAAGGGACGCACGGCAACGCTGATTAGCCGTTGCGAGTATTCCGACGAAGAGGTTTCGCTGCGCCTTGACGGGGTGGACTTCACCTATTACCCTGCCGCGACTATCGTAACGCACGGGCGGGGCGTTGTCACGACCGGCTACGGCTGGCGGGGGAATGATCCTTACGGCTACTGCGACCGCTTCGACATTGATTACTACATTTGTGTCGAAAGCTGATTTTTTTCTTGACTTTTCCTTTTTGGTTTGTTAGACTCTGTTCAACGAAAGGGGAAACGCACATGGCACGAATCGAAGAGTTGACGGTTAAAGAGGGGATGCTTGTTGATCCGGCGACGGTTCGCAATCCCAAATCCGAAGTGTGGGAACCGTATGAAACTTACGAAACGGTGCTCAAGGAATTCGGGCGCGACACTTCTCCGAAGGCGTGCAATGATGCCGACGTGTCCGACACCGATTACTGGATGGTTCGGCGTGCGTCCCGTATCGTGGCAATGGCGATGTTGCAGACGTTGTGCAACGGGAACATTGACGCCGCGAATCTGACTGACGACCAGTGGAAGGTTATCAACGAAGCCCTGCGAAAGACGGCGGGGCGGGTGGCTCCCGATTAAGGGAGCCTTAATTTGCGGAAAGGAGTTTCGTTATGGCATTTTTTGAGTTTAACCAGAATAACACGGGCGGAAGTTTCGACTTTGACGAGAAGCGGGGGATTTCGCATTGGGTTATTATCGAGGCAGCAAACGCACAGCAAGCAAACGAACGGGCCGAAAGCATTGGGCTGTACTTTAACGGCTGTGACGACGGCGTGGATTGTTCTTGTTGCGGCGACAGGTGGTATCCGCAATACGACGAGAAGGACGGCACCGCAGAGCCGACTATTTACGGCGAGAAGGTTGAGCGGCTGTCAAAGTTCCCTCAGAAGGATTTTAACCACAAGTGGATGAAGGGGCCGGAGGGGTTTATTCATTACCTTGCCGGTGGAATCGAACCGTTCTGGTTGTGAGATTAGAAGGGGGTTAACATGGCAAAGTTTCTTGAGCGAACAGCGACGGCATTGCTTGCGTTGGCGAAGGATATCGAAAGCCATTGCGAGTGTGATCCAATACCGGAGGACACTTTTATTGAGTATGATAATCGCGTTCGTGAGCTAGCCGGGAGTGTGCCTATGTGTGCCGTCAATGGCGTTATGCGCGCTTCCGACTTGCTCTATCAAGCGTCCCTCTGGCCGCACCTTGATTCGACGCGCTACGCCTATATTGAGGCAGCTACGGCGTGCCTTCGGAACACAGCGGAAGTGGTGGCATGGCTTCCCGAGCGATAAGGAGATAAAAAATGAAAAATGCTTACGTAATTAAAGTGGTATCTGATTTTGCGAACATGGTTGAGCGTAACTTAGGGGGGAATCGGGCTGGGGTTTGTACGGTTACGGTTTCAGAGCTAGAATTGAAAGCGTTGCGTGAGTTGATTGCGGTGGGTCAAGCGGTGGAGGATTTTCGAGAACAGATTTACATTATTGGGCAACGGGATAGGGATTAAACGCCATGAAACGCAAACGGATTTCCATAGTCTGCAAAAAAGGCACGATCAATCCGCTTGCTCTATTAGTGAAGTCGCCTAAGCCTATCATTCAGCAAAAGGGTGGCTCTCATGCTCCCGCTAAAGGGAAAGGGTCTTACAAACGATCCCCTAAGCATAAGAGTCTATCCCCTGCCTAAAGCCCTTATCCCCTCTCTTCGTGCGGTTATCCCCCCCTTTGTTTTCATGGTTCGATTTGACGGCAGAGGGGTGGGGGGTGTTTCGGGATTATTACTGCCGGAAACAGCATGGGCGGGGTGGGGAAGCATTGGGCGTTTGTGGGCGCATTTCTAGGTGGACCGTCGATTTTGTCCTGTTTTTTACGGGGGCTTTTTGTTTGTTTTCCTTTGTGTTTTCGCGGGGTTAGGGGTGTGTTATTTTGTTACACGTCAAGGGGTTGGGTTTTTCGTTGTCTTGCAAAACGAAAAAAAGCCTTATATATCAACTACTTACAGCATAAAAGCTAGAAAACACTTGAATTTCAAAGGAAAACGGGGGGATGAAATCAAATGAACAGCGACAAAGCGGGGCATAAGGCGATTGAATTTGCATTTGTTGCGTGCGTGTGCTAGGATGAGGGAGTGGCGGGAGGGGAGGGGGAGCTAATAGGGAAAAGGGGCTGGAAAGAAAGTGCCTAAAAAATAGGCAAAACGAGCTAAATATGCGAAATATCAGGGGAAAATCGCGCGTTTCTGCCATAAAACAAACAAAAAAGCACAAAAATCAATCAAATTAAAAGTGTCTACGAAAAACTACACCATAGGGGTTTTATCAATAAAATCAGGGGTAAAATGAGGGTTGCTCACGGGCTGGATACCCACTTTTGCACAACGACCATGTTACAAAAATGAATTCAATTGGGCAAAAGAAATTAAAGTATTGGTTAAAAGGAAGGGAAGAGATTCCGCCATGCTTAGGATTAGCGCGTGCCTTATCAGTAGGACAGAGGAGGTTCTGCCAAGGTTCCGCCGCGCCGAGGTTCCGCCGAGATTCTGCCTAGATTCCGCCCTGCTTAGATTCCGCCCGTCTTAGGGGCTGGGGGGAGGGGCGGGGCGGGGCCGGGGGGCGGGGTCGGGGGCGGGGCCGGTGGGCGACCGGGGGCGAAGAAAAGGCGAAAGTGTCAGATTCCCGGTGAAGCGCCGGATTAAACCCCACTTAAAATTCAGCGACAAAATCTGTCACCTTTTGGGCTTTAACAAATTCCGTCACCGCCTGTGGATAACTTCCCGGTTCCCCTGTGGAAAACCTGTGGATAACCCACCGAAAAGCCTGTGGATAACTTTTGCCTAAAATATGGGCAAAATCGCACAATTGACCTAGGAAGCGCAAACGCACCTTGCCCCTTACCTTGCCCCTCCCGATTTTCAGCGTGGCTTGTGGGGCAATTGTGAGCGTTTAAGGGGCAAGGTCTGATAACGCGAAAATCACGCTTTCCCCTTCATTAGAAGGGGCAAAATCACGCTCCCCAGCGCTTCCCCGCTGGGAAGCCATTCTTACCATTGAGAAAGCGCTTTGTCAATTGTGAGAATTGAGTGGGGTTTAATCCCAGCGGGGAGCGGAGCGGAAGTGGGGAGCGGAGCGCCAGCGGGGAGCGCCGGAAGCGCCAGCGGGGAGCGCCAGCGGGGAGCGCAAAATTAAATGGGGTTTGAATATGGGGAGCGCTCCCGCTGGAAGTGGCAAAATTAAAGCCACTTTCAATTTTCGTTATAAAACGGGGCACGCTCTAACGTGCTAGAATTGCAAGGGAAAATCACCACCGCGGCGCTTGTTTGGGCTTGTTTTAGCGTTCGATCAATCGTTTTACCGATTTTCAGCGTGGCAAAATCAAGGGAGCGAAAATTTAGTTTGAGAGCGGAAAAGCGAGCAAAATCAAGCGCTTAGAGCGCTTCAGCGGGGAGCGTGGGAATTTTCCGCTTCCCTAGGGGAAGGGGAACGGGTAAGGAAGCGCCGATGGTGACGTTTGAACATTGCTTGCCGCTTGCCGCTTCCGGCGCTCCCCGCTGCCGCTCCCCACCAAAGCGCCAGCGCTCACAAGGGGCAAAAGTGGCTTCAGAACCTAAACGCAACAAAGCCAGAAGGGACTAAGCAAATGGAGTTGAGAACACAGAAGGCAAAGGGAATTCAAGCGCTTTCCGATGCAACGTGGAAGGTTCCCACTTTCTACATCGCTCAAACTTTCGGCGCTCTCATTCTTTACGTGCGGGAATTTCTCAATCGGGAAGTGTCCCCCTTCTGCCGTCCCTGCCCCATAACTCCCCGACACGGGTTTGTTGATTCCCGATGCATCGGGAGCGAAGCGGAAGCGCTGAAGCTGTGGAATGAAGCCACGGCAGCGGATGAACAAGCGGAAGTGTGCGTTATGCATCCGGTGAGCGCCACTTGGTCTGCTATCGTGAGCGATAACTTGATTGCGCTGGGGGAAGGTTCAGACGGTGCCACAGCGGGGAAGCGTACCCGTAAGATTTTCCTTGCTGGCAAGCTTGGGAACCTTCCCCGCAATCAAGCGGGTTTGAGCGGTGACAAGGGAACGGCAGCGTATATTGAAGTTGTGGGAACGGCAGACCACACTTATGCTGTGCAATTGCGGGAAGGCGTGGAAGTTAAAACGGTGCTCGATTTTGTCCCTTCCCCGGTGAAGGTAACGAAAATTATTGACCCTTCAATTTACTCCCCGCTGGAGTGGGAAGCGCTTGTTCCCACTCTTCCCAAGGGAAGCGTTTGTTACGCTCCCACCGCTTCGCTCACAAGCCACGCTGCAATCCATGCTCAATCAAGTGGTGTTCCCTTTGTCACCACTTACACTCCCGCTGTGGGGCAAACGCTGAAGGTGAGCGCTCCCCGCACCTTCCACGGGGATGTTATGCGTGGTTTGGGATTGCCGCTCACGGTAGACGCTGAAGCGCTCCACAGCGCTTTGAAGGTGATTTTGTTTGCCTTGCATAACTCAATCACGCTCCCCGCTTCCCCTTCCGGCGCTTTCATTTTGGGAGTGGCGCTCAATTGGGCTTGCCGCTTGGGAACGGCAGCGTGCTTAGGGGAAGAGCGGCACGCAAAGCGCTCCGGTTTGTCACGCTCGCAAGTTTACAAGGAAGCGTTGTGCACCTTCCCGCAAAGCACGCTCCGCTTGTGCAAAGCATCGCAAACCTTCCTTACCCACAAGTGGTGTTCCGGCTTTGGTGGAGTGGCGTGGTGGAATTGCACCAAAGCGGTGATTGATTTGACAAACGCGATTACCGCTTACGTGCGCCAGCCTTCAGACAAAGCGCTGGGGGAATGTAAGAAGGCGCTCAATACTATCGTGCACACTTCCCATAATGGGGGAGCGCTTCTCACAAAGTTTGGGAGCACCGACAATTTTGACAAAGCGGCAAGCCAGAACGCGAAAACAATCGTGGGCTTGCTTCCCACTTTGCGCGCAATCCTTGATTCTGAAGCGGAGCAAGTGTGGGAGCGTGAGCGAGCGCTTAAGGTGTTCAAGCGTGAGATTAAACCCGTGGCAATTCTCACGCTGCAAATCAGAACGCTGGAGGGGAGCGGTCAAATCAGAATTCAAGCCACAGCAAAGGGACACAGCGGTTACAAGGAAGCCACTCTTCCCGTGACAAGCGAGTTGATTGCATCGCTCACGGCAGCGGAAGCAATGGGGTTTGCCACGCTCCCCAGCAAAGCGGGGAGCGCCGCTCTTTACCTTCCCGTTGATTGCGCTTTGTGGAGCGTGGAAGTGGGAAGCGGCAGCGTAAGCGTGGAAGAAATTAAAGAGAGCGTTTGCGCTCTCTTTCAGAACTAAGCGTTAAAAGCGCTGGGAAGGGGCAGGAGCGATGAAAACAAGGGAGCGCAAGGGGAAGGGAGGGGAGCGGAAGCGCTCCCCTCAGAACGCAAAAGCGGAAGCCACAAGCGGCAAAGCTGAAGCCACGCTTTCGGAAGCAATGGCGTTTAGCTTTGGGATTGAACTAGAAAGCGTTTGCGAGTGTGCACACAAGCGCTTGTTTCACGTAAACGATTTGGAGTGTGAGAATTGCAATTGCCGCTTGTTCAGAGAAAACAAGCCCAACAAGAAAGCGGCAGCGGCAGTGTGGGGAACGGGAAGCGGTTATTCCCAAGCGTGGCACAATAAACCCGCTTGCAATCATACCGGGAGCGCTCCGCTTGTGACCTTTGAAAATCAGAACGGGAGCGGCACGATTGCGGGAGCGGCAGCAATGCGCTTGGTGAGCGCTGGCGCTTCCTTGGTGATTGATTGCAGCGGCACCTATAAAGCGCCGGTGACTCGCTTTGTGGGGAGCGCTCCCAAACTTGAGGGGAGCAATTTTGAAGCGCTGAATCAATATTGCTTCGCTCCCGTTCCCGTGCTTTCGCTCAATTGGACTGACCACGCCGCTCCCGCTGTGGGGTTTGCCTTCTGGCTTGATTTGCTTTCCATGCTCCCCGCTGGGAAGGTGATTGTTTGTTGCATCGGAAGCCACGGCAGAACGGGAACCTTCCTTGCTTGTGTTCTGGTGACTAAGGGAATGAAAGCACGGGAAGCAATTGAATACGTGAGAGCAAATCATTGCTCGCAATCAATCGAAACAAGCGAGCAAGAGCGTTACATTGAAGCGCTCGCAAAGTGGTACGGAAGGGACTAAGCAAATGAAAGCGGGAACGTTCAAACCTAGGAAGTGTGGCAAGTGTCACCAAGCGGAAGCGGTTTGCTGTGCAATGGTGAAGCGCTCCAGCGGGAGCGCAAAGGGGAGCGCTCGCAATCTGATTTACCTTTGCGAAGTGTGCAATGGGGAGCGCTTCAATCGGGAAGTGGTGCAAGCGAAAGCGGAAGCGGGGAGCGTGCCGCTTGCTGGCTTGGGAGCGCTTGAGATTGCCGCTTTGGGGGAAGCCACGGGAAGCGTGCCGCTCCCCGCTGAAGTGGTAAGGTTCTGGCTTTGGGCTTGGGAAGTGGCTTGCGATTGCACAAGCAACAAAAGCGAAGCGCTCCGCTCGCTCTCAATTGCGCTCGCTCACGCTTACGGGTTGAGCGTGCACCTTTGCGCTTCACACTTGCTGGCATGGAATAATCCCTTCCCCAAAGCGTGAGCGGAAGCGAAGCGCCAGCGGGAGCGGAGCGGCAGCGGGGAAGGTTCCCGCTGCCGCTTTCGTTTGTGCACCTTCCGGCGCTCCGCTCCGCTCTAGTTCTGCCGTTCAAATTAAGTGGCGCTCAATCTGCCGTTCCCCGCTGGCGCTCGCTCGCTCCCCACCGCTCCCCCCGCTTCCCCCTCCCCCCTCGCCGTAATACCTCGGTGCCCCGAAAGTAAAAAACAAAAGCAAATTAAAATGTCAAGGAGCGAAAAACTTAGCAAAGAAAACAACGATAAGGTCAAGGAGCAAAAGAAAGAAAGCGAAGATAAATTCAATACTTGCGCTTAGTTAAAGTAGAGTAAATAACAAAGGAAATAACAAAAAAAACAAGCTAAGGGGGTGGACCATGAAGGAAGAAGCTAATAGTAAGAGCGAGGAGGAAGAGGAAGCTGATAAAGCCAAAGACGCAAAGAAGGGTATCCCACAAGAAAAGGAGAAAACGCTTCATTCAAAGAACCGCCCAAAGAGAGTGGTATAGAAGGAGGAGAGATACCAGAGTCCCGCAACGAAGAACCCGAGAAAAAGAAGGGGGCGAACGAAGGCGCGGTTCATTTCCAGCATCCGGCAGTTTCGCTTTCGACGGTCAGATCGGCGCGAGCGGCGGCGTATCCATCCTCTCGCCCGTGTTCATAGGCTCGGTCAACAAGGCTGGCGAGGGCTATGGACGAACCGCAGGATACGATTTCTGTGAGGCCGGAGTCCCATAGAATTTTAAGGTAAAAGACGCGAGTAGAGCCACCCTTGGGAAGTGTCCGTTGTTCCCGTTCAGTTAAATCCCATAGGCGGCAAATAGTAATGGTCATTGCTGGCAGCGCCCTGAGAGCATATACCGAAAAGGAACGGGGGAATGCGTGGTATACACAAAGCAGGGAATGCCTTTTTTCGAGGCAATAGTCACCATATGCTTTGTGCCCTTGGAAGCATTAATGTCATTATGAAAGGCATAGACAAATTTTTGCGGATCACCGTCGTCTATCAGGGCATCGAGCATCGCGTGGTTACGGATGGGACCGGCGCGTTTCCCGTACTTATTCCAATCAGCAGGAAAGGGGAGGACGGTAAATCCGAGTGAAATAGCTATATCTCGCGCCAAGCTATCCGCCCCCCGTGCTTCACCTTCAATGATTCTCGTATCTTTAGGAAGATCACCAAATACCGTGATAATAAGAGCGGCATTCGTCCAGTTTCGATCACCACACGCTATGAGAATCATAAATTATCTCTCCTTAAAAGAATAGCGAATCCCATAGAGTTTGCCTCGGTCATGTCCGGTGTCGTTTGTTTTCGTCGCAGGACATGGCGCAATGATCGTCATGCAACTGCTGCAATCTACGAATCTCATTTTCGAGAATGCGCGTATAGGCATCGAGCGACCGTACACCATCCCCCATTGCGAGCGCCCCACAGCACCGGCAACACCCATCTTCATCGACATGAATGTTTGGCCCACATTGAGGACAAAAGGTACAGATACCCCCGTGGTCGCTCATCGGGCATTGCCATTCATATTTTCTTTCAAGTGCCATGCCTTACACTACGCCTTCCTGACGAGCATAGGTTTGCCCATCCTGTCCCGAATCGAATACAATCGCAGCCGCACGCGCCATTTGCCGTATGAGTTGAGGATGAATCATTTCGGTCCAGTACCCTTCCTCGCAATTCTTTTCGATGAATTCTTCAATACAATGTTCAAGTTCAGAAAGTAAGTGCGTATCCATTAAGTATCCTTCCCGTGTTCGTGCATCGTGCGCTCATGGCAATGATCCAACCGGCAATGTAAGGCGTGTAAAATCTGCATTCGCTTGAGTTTGCTCATTAGAATATCAACGAGCTTCTTGTTGTGCTCTAATTCCCGTTCGACGCAGGAACAGCATTGGTGCGCCCCGGCTGTGATGCAATCAGGATCAATAAAGTCCATATCTCTCTCCTCGCGCAGTTAACGATACCCCGCCTCTTGATATCCGCGAATGAATTGGTTGAACCAGCACCCCGTCATCCAGCAACACAGAAAGAATTCCCGCCCCCATCCACCGGCTTTGACATACGTGGCGATATCGAAGGCTTCCCGGCAGACGGTCATATAGTCATGGAGTGCGCCCGTCATCCAGCAGCAGAGCCAGAGTTCCCGCCCCCATTGTTGCGGAGGACAGGCGCGAGTCGTGCGGGAAGTAGTAGCACGATTGACGAGTTCCTGTATCACGGCATCGTCATCGGGCAGTTCTTTGATATGGTCCATTAGGTATACCTCGTATTCCACATTTGCATGGCGACTTCTAGCTTGAGTGTTTCCGGTGCATATTCCCACGGTCCTATGGCTCCGCAGAGCGCACAGAGCATCCGAACGGGAAAGCCTTCTCGATCTTCTACGTCGAATTCATCGAGTTCGATATCTTTGCCACCGCAGAACGGACAGGGCTTGGTTTCGAGAATCATGCGAGAGTTTCCTTCTTTTTGATTTGCGTCATCTGACAAAACAAAATAATATGGTGCAAAATACCCCCTGTTTCTTCCAATACCCATTGATCCCCAACGTCCTGCGGGGTAGCGAGTACCGTTCCGTAGAGAAAATTTCCGTCAGGGAACGTCACGTAGACATAATCACCGATTTGAATACGCCGACTCATGTGTTCTCCGTATAGTTATATTTGAACGGGAATGACAGTACCCATACGATACCGACGATAGCACACGCCTGTTGGAAAGTCAAGCACGGAATATCAAAAGCCCCAAATGCATAAGGCCACAGCCAGAATACCGCATAGGCAGAAAGGAGAAAGGCAAACGCGGAGAGAACACACGCGCCGAGAAAAATAAGGAAGAATAATCCCCATGTAACTTTTTTTTCACTCATAGGTAATCCATTGTCCTTGATAGTATTCTACCCGTGGGCGATAGTCGAGTGCAAGTTGACGGGACGGGCTACGGCTTTTCCCACGATAGTAGTCCCGGTAACGACGGTATCCTCCATATGGCGTATCCGGCACGAACGTTGATGGTTCTGGAATGGAGCTTTTCCGATGAAGTGTCTTGGCACAGTGCGGACACGTCAATTCAATCGTGAGGAACGTATAATCACGCTGCGAAACATCATAGTCTTGTAAATCCACAGCGAGCGGAGCCGTTGAAAGAGAAAGTAAGTCAGGATGCAATGCAGTAGTGGAAGGGAGATTACAGTATCCGCAAAAAAGCGTAGTCTCATATTGATTGCCTTTCTTAATAGTGTCCAAGTTGGCGGCGGTACTCTTCCCACACGTAGCGCCGAAATCCCTTGTTGAAGATATGGCGGAATCCCGAATCGTGGGACATGGCTCTGGAGAGGGAGAGCTTTCGACCGAAGTTCTTGCAGAATTGATCGGTCGGAGCGCACGTTGAAGCCCCCGTTGCAAAAGCGTTGTAAACATTCCGCTCCTTTCGTTCGATATTGCAAAATGTGGTGGTGGTTTCGTCATCAAGATCGACGTGCTGCCACCGGATTCGATATTCGTGTCCTGCATAGGTGAATTTCATGGTGCCTCCTTATCGCGTTGGAACAGGGGTAGGATTACAACCGGCCACACATTCCCGTGGCTGACAATAAATATGGTATAATCCGTCCGTTGGGCTTTTCTTGATTTCAAAAATCGGATTGGTGCCGCATGGACCCCCCGGTGTAGGAAGAACAAAAGGGGTTGCCGTGAGGAGGAGTGCCGCACCCAAAGTTATGATCCGCGTAACCGACATTTTCGTTCCTCCATATAATCCATCATTACCCCATTCAACCATTCATTGTGTTCTAAATGATCGTTCACGATATCAATGAGTTTAATATTTTCCTCCTCGATCACTGTAAGCCTTTCTTGCATTTGTTGGCATTTGAGATCAGCTTCGCCATACAATTTGACCAATTCATTACGTTCCTGTTCCAATTTCGCCTTTTGCTCAAGCAGCAAAGTAATTGTAGCATATTGAGCAGGATAAAATACACCGATAATAGTATCCAAAAGACACCACGGGCAACGAAATGTAGACCCAGCATCGAGGAGAGTGTCATATGGGACATAGATATGCGCTCCGCAATTTGGACAGGGAATGGCTACGCTGGATAAATGAGGGTTGTGCAGATTTTTATGCGCGATAACCACAACAATTTCCTATATTAATAATCCGAAAAAATGTGAAAGATGTATTTCCCACCACTCAAGCTTGCGCGACCAAGAAACTTTCCAACAAGAGGAATAGAACTTTCAATGGGGTGTCCGGTTCCATGAATCTCTATGGTCCGTATTTCCTGTGCAGAGGTACTGATATCTACAATTCCCCATACCATGATTGCTTCAAACTGCTCCCCGGCACTGAGGAAAACAGTCCCGACCGGAACCGTAAGCTTCTGTGTCTCCCGTGGACCAAGTTCCCATTTCCAAATTTGCCTCATTTCTTCCCCTTTGGCTTCAGATAGAATTCAATGAGCATTTCTTGATTGAGTAAGCCGACGCACGAATGAACAATTTGTCGAAAGATATAATCCTTTGCACGCTGCTTCTCTGGCAATTCATCGAACGGCACAATGCAGGGATGCTTCTTGAGTTCCGTATCCTTCACTTCCCCATACGTCCAACCTTCTTCTTCCTTTTTCTTGAGCCAATTTTCGTGGCTCTGGCTGACCGTTGCCTTGGGATTGTCCAGATGGAAGCGGACCCCATCCATGCACGTATCCTTTGCCCATTGCGGAGCCTCAGTCCACGGAGGAAAATCCCAATCATCAATTGCCTGACAATAAGCGCGATTCACTTCATAGCACACCCGCGCTATCCCCTCTACGAAGTTCGTCATGTGTTCTCCTTATGAATCTATAGTAGCATCAATATACGGAAAAGTCAAGAGGAGAAATGCGCTTGAAGCCGCTTTTTTCATCCTTCATCATCAAATCACATAAATGCGGTGAACCGCCACGCTCATTAAACACAATTCTAATTTTTCTTTTCCCTTTTGCGAGAGGAATGGGCGATGAAACAATGGTATTACGATCAGAGTGAATAATCGGTACATCGTCAATATATAGTTCTGCGGCATCAATAGCATGAAGCATAAAAGAATAATTTCCTGATTCCTTAATAGATAAAAAGCCACGCCACACAATACGATAGGGAACTGACAATGGAGGAATGTGGATATGTCCACCGGGGGAAGGATCAATACGCGAAGCGAGCTTGCCTTCTATCTCAGGACGGTAATAATCAGCTTGTAATCCAACCTGCCGAACCGGAGAACGAAAATAATCGTCATAGCCAATTGGTACTGGTGCGCGCCCGTTAATTGACCAGAGGAGCGGCGGCATATCGGTGTCCGCAATGCCCCGTACCGCAATCGTCACAGCAATGAGTCCAGACGGTCCATCAATGATATGCGGATCGGTTCCCTTGAATTGCGTAACAATGCCTTCATTGAATTGGATATATGTCGGAATATTCGTTGCCGCCGAAATAGAAAGCGATTGGAATTCGGGCACATTCAAAAAGCCCTGCCAGATCGTATCCTTATCTGTATCAATATGGCGAAGAAGTCCCTTGGTATCCTTTATGTCCTGTGGCTGAATAACAGCCTGATAGAGAATCGGGGTAGAGTCTCCTGTGGAAAGGGCGCGGAATTCTGCTTTTGGATAATACAGGCGCAGTAAATCATATGTAAAAGACTCTTGCCACGAAAGAATAATAACCGTTGGCTCTGGATTCCGTAATGGCAAATCGGTCATGGGCCGAAAGCGACTCACGTTATGTCTCCCTTGCGATAAGAGTGTAACCGTAGGCGTACCAAGCAAATATGTTGATAGCAGGATGCGATGATTCTCTGGAAATGATTGGATAATTTCCCCTGCCCATGTTTCTTCCAGTGAGTAGGCTTGCTGCACGTCAGATCGTTGCAATTGAACAGAAAAATAATCATTCCAATTCGTGAGCGCAATACGATAACAAAGCACACAGAGGAGAGCAACTAATAGAAATTGTACTGTTGGTCGCTTGCGTCTACGTGTGGCGAGCCATGTCCAAACTGTCCCAAACGGAAGGGCGGCAAGAAGCGCAATGGCCGGTGTCACGGCAAAAACACGGTGCGCTTGTGGTGATTCAAAGGCAACAGACCAGATGCCTCCTTGAAGGAAAAGCATAATCCACGCTAGAAGTAAGAAGTATTGTGGTTTATAAAAATTAAGTATGGCAATAACAATGCCGGAAAGAAAAAGATATCCGGTCCACTTGTCCAACATGGGCATACCGGGAATATTATGACGCCCGTTATTATCTCCCTGCACGGTAAACATTTTCAAATGTTCTATGGTTGTCTTTTTAATTGCGGGATAGACAACAGAGAGATCGGTTGTATGGACGCCAAGCACCGTTGATAATCGCTGCGAGAATGTTACGCCATGCTGTACGGCAAAGACGGCAACCGGCGCATAGACGGCAACTGCTGAGAGCGTATAAAGTGCCATTCCAGCGGCAAATCTTCGGAAATGTCCCGTACCAGTATGCGCGAGATAGTGAATAAGATATACAATAAGGAGAATGGGGGCGAATAAGAATGAATAATACCCCTGCAACCCTAGTCCCATGCATAATCCTGCACCGATAAATGCCGAAAAATTCCCCGTGCGAAGGGCATTGCGAATACAGAAGAACATCATCACCAAAAAGAATGGTGAAAATCCGCTATGAAGCCCGAATCGACTGAAATTAACGTGCCAACGCATTACGCCGAGAATAAACATGGCAATAAGTCCGATGCGCCAATTGAAAAGCTCTTTCCCAAGAAAGAATATGCCAATGACAGCACCGATCCCAACAATTGTCATGGGAATCCGAACCGCCAGCACGGTTGGTCCAAGCACTTTTACAAAAAGAGCGAACCAATAAAAGAAGATAGCGGGAAGTTGTGTTAACTCGCCTATAAAAACGGGGCGATAGGAGGGGTCATTAAGGATGCGCTGGGCAACGAGGACGTTCTGTGCTTCATCAAACCATATCCCTTCCGGCGCGATAGTTAGCCAGTGCGTGCGAAAATGGACGGCTATCGCAAGGACAAGGCAGAAGAAGAAGAACTTCAGCCATAAGTCTATCCGCCGATGCCACATACGCCAAAGAAGTTAATGAAGAATTGGATAATTGGATTTTCGGAATCATAGAAATAGAAGCACGCCATGCCCCAACATATCACGAAGGCAACAAACCCTGCGGCTGTGAGCACAAGATACAACATATCCAATGCCGCCTTTTTAATATCTGCCTTGAGAACTTCATTCATTGTTTTTTACCCCTTTGTATTAAAAGAAATAACGCAACCATAACAAGGAAATAATACCCCATATAGACCGGAAATTGGGAAAAAACAAGATCATCTTTATCCCCCGCATAGGCAAGCGAAGGAAAACTAATGAGTACCAACGCGAGAAGCGCGTTCTTCATCGACTTTCCCCCTGCATTTTGTGCATAGCGTTTTAATCCATCCATACGGCGCACCCGTGGGAATAGAAGCTGTGGTTACACCACGTACATCCCCGCAAAATTCGCAAAAATACCTTGATAATCGCTCGACGCTTTCGAGAACGCTCCAGAGTTCATCTATGTACTTATCAGTAAGAGATAACCCAACGCCGGGAGCAAGGTTAATCCGCAATTGCCCAAACTTCTCCTTAATCTGGAAAATCTGAACTCCCTTAAATCGCTCATTGGACAAAGCATCGCACGCAATGCGAATCAAATCTGCCCACCCTTCTTGGCACTCAATATCTGCGTGTTCCAGAAGGGCAGGATACATAAGGCGCAATTCATCCGGTGTGAGTCGTACCATCTTTCCTTCTTTTCCTTCTTTTAAGGACATAGGCAATAAGAAGAGGCGCGTAGAAAATTTCTATAATTGTTAAAATCCATTCTAATGCCTCATAATCATTACTATCGAGTTTCATCGAATTGCTTATCCAGTAATCGCTGCTTGTACCATTCTGGAAACTGGCTAACAACTGCACGCTTAATACGCGGAAACGCCCACTTGAACAGCGTATCCCGAATCATATCGGATTCTTCACGCTCGATATCCTCTGCAATTTCCTTCATTAGCGGACCAATATCCCGTGGGGAATCCTCTAATGTCCCGGCATCCCGTAGATGCTGAATCGCCTTTTCCCAACGCGCATCAGTCTTAAGCGCCTTAATAAGCGAAACGAAAATATCATCATTCTGCTTCCATTCGACCTTATGGGTTTCCTTGAAAGCCTCTGATACATATTTCCCCATGAGCACGCGCTTATCGACGCCAAAACAATCGTAGTGGCTTGGCTTAACGACAACTCCTTCGATCTTTGACCCACCAAGAACAGATTCCTTTTCGAGCAAATGACGAATAGAATCTGGACCAGTAATATGTCCACAATCAAGCAGCGGAACACATTCAAGGCCAATATCGTGCGATTCACGGAGCTTTTCATCATACTGTAGATAATCTTCGGTGCCTCCTCCTCGCACAATATCGAAAATAATGATATTCGCATTCGGCACACGACTGTACTTTAATGAATTGTGCTTGGGCTTACTGAGGAATTCTCCATAGTAAATCCAATTTGGCTTGAGAAATGGCGCAAGCGTCTTAGCCGTCAGTGCGCCAAGCTGAAACATCTTCTCTGGATAATCTACAATCATGTTTTGACGCTTGGAGCGAATCTTGATTTCTCCGTTAAGCACGCCAAAAGCAAATTGACTTCCATCGACCTTTTCCTCAACGATTACTTCTTTGGTAAAAAGATCAGCAATGGCCTTATGTCCGAGATTATAGATTGATGAATAACTAGGAAGCTCCACTTCCTTTCCCCTTTCCGTAATCGTTGATATAAAATCCCTTGCCCTTAAATTGGAGACTTGCCGTGCCTAATTGCTTCTCAACACTTTTACCACACTTCGGGCAGCGTGTCAAGTCTGGTGCGTGTATGCTCATCCATTCTTCAAAAACACCACATTTCGGACAGAGGTACTGATAAATGGGCATTACGACTTCCTATAATGAGGGAATGTTTCCTTTTCTGGATAGGGGTTGATATTGACCCCCGGTGCGATAGTACGAATTGCGTTGCCAAGCCCATCGTAGGTAAGCTTACGCAGCTTGTACCGATCATCCCATAAGTCTTGGTCGGAATCAAGCTTCTGCGCCAGAATCAACTGACGCATAATGTGCATAGTAGACTTAACGATTGTTACTTTTTCTTGTTCGCGTAGTGCCATGTTTCTTTACTTTCTTGATTGGGATTTCCTTTTTAAGCGTTTCCTCTAATGCATGAAGAAAGCCAATTTCAAAATATTTCTGATCGTCCGCAATGCGCCTCCCCTCTTCTACAAATAATCGAAAAGTATTATCATCAAGGTTCATTGTTAAGACGGTATATACTTCGTCCCGCATACCAGTAATTTCAATAATCGGCAATTCTGGCTGTCCCTGCTTGTCGATCTTTTTCATTTCTCGTACCAACTCCTTGTATTTAATCATTGTGTGTATGCTCGCACCAATCGCAAATCCACTTTTTGCACGTTGGGCACAATGAGTCAAATGCTACATCGCGCTTACATAAGTCGCATCGTCCCGCTGCTTCTCCAGCTATGGCATCAGCTTCGGTAACAATAAATTCCAGTGTTAGTAGCGTATCATCACGAATAGCGCGAATTCCATATTCCACTAGGCATATCGCCCCAGCTTCTCCGTCCTCCTCAAGCTTTCTTCGATAGAGCGCACAAACCTGTTCGCAGAGCGACCGCGCCCTACGAAGAATAGTACGCTGATCTGGTAGAAACGTATCTCCATTATCTGTCCAATACCACTCAAGCATCTGAGCGGTTTTTTCGACAATTTCGCAATCGAAGCGATAGAGCACTTCTTCGATTGCACGCTCGTCGTCGGTGTGTATTGTATCCAGTGCCATTACCGGATATTGGAAAGCTTTAAGGAATCATTTTTAAGATTACAATTAATCTTCTTAAGTAGCCAATTACCATCCGTGCTACATGGTGTTATAAATTCACACTTATCTATCTTAATTAAGCTTGGGCCAGCCGCTATTGGCGTAAACATTAGGAACGCCGCTGCATCTTTAAATGCCCTTGCCGTAGGGCACATAATAGCGAAGTGCATGAGATTTGTTCCTGTTGGCTTCGATGCACCAACATAACAATTATTAAAGATGCTGGAAGCGGTATATCGTTCCCATCGGATTTTTGTCGGATCATAGGAAAGCACCAGTTCCATCGTGCAGAGCGAGGCATTTTCCCCACCAATTAATACGGGGAATCCATCCTCTCTTCCTACTTTCACGCTTCGTCCTCTTGGAATAGTAACGCCAATAGGATCATAGATTTCATGGCATGGGCCAGAATCAAATGCCTCGCTGACAATTGGCTCATAATTCATATAGGCACTTGCGATATGACCGGAGACAGGTGGGGTAGGAACTTCCGGTGTTTGAGCAAGGCACGGGACAGCAATTAAAAAACTAATGAGCCACTTCATCATTTGGTTTATCCTCTTGTGCGAGCATTGTTACTGGACCATAATGCGTTGTTGCCCAAAAATCCGATAAGCAAAAAACGCTACAAAATTCTAGAATTGTCTCAAGTGTGTCATCAGTAGGGTATCGTAATGGGATACCATTGATCTCCTTCTTGCACGCCGCGCACGTATAGGGCATTTCTTTATTCCTCACTTTAGAACAGTGTAGCAAAAAAATAGGGACTTGTCAAGAGTGGAAATGACAAATCCCTATTTTAATGGTGCGCGAGAAGTTTATTTATGTGTGATCTGCGGTGATTTATATGTAATTTTTACAGGAGCATGACTTACTGCGTATGGTAGTTTAAGAGTAAGGATACCATTTTCAACGCACGCTTCCCCTGTAGCTAGAGTTGCTAGGTCAACATTTTTAGGAACATCAACGGTTAAGTAGCAATTTTCATTGCGAAGGTTCTTAATGCAATGAATCATAATGGATTGCCTTCCGTATTCGTCCCGTGATGGAATTACTTGCAAATCCCTACATGAACCAACATCGACTTTTAAAATAAGAAAATCTTTTGTCTGTTCAAATAGGAAATCAAGATCGCCTCCATCATGGGAAGTTCCATCATACGAAACACGGCTTTCCCTCCATCCCCATCCTAGGGGAATTTTGGGCATATTAACGAGAAGATTCACCGCATCACGCAGGAATGGGTCACTCATATCTAACCTCCGAAATATTAGTGCCATTCATCATAACACCTCTTTACGAAATGTCAAGTCCCACATTCGCATTTATTACGTTTAAAGCGATCTACTAAATCGCTCGCCCATTCTCGTACACTATGGTATGTACTCCATTTCCGCCGTAGCGGAGGGAACTTCACGTCAAGAAGCACCGATAAGATACATACCTCCATTAAAATAGCGACAATCGCTACTGTAAACTGTAGTGGACTGAATGGAATTGATAAACCTATTGTTGGGATTAAAGCTGTTCCCAAACCGAACGTAAATGGAGTAAACATTAGCTATCACCTACCCTTCTATAGTATAAGTTATAGCAATACTAACGCATTGTGTCAAATGAAAAATACTAATTCTATATGAAGAGTTGATTATTCTTCGCCTGTAATGACCCCGCGTAACTTATCTAATTCCCGCAAATGAATAAAAGCACGTTTGCAACTCAAGACAAGCGGATCATCGGCATCGAAATGATAATGATGGAAAGCGCCTTGAATCTTATCGAATCGAATAAGATCGTATGACTCCAGATGATAGTCAGGCTCATTTTCGTCTACGAGGATTCCATATCCTCCCATGAGTTGAATCTTATATTCTGGATAGACAGCCTTGCTACTCTTCCAATCGAGTAGCGACTTTCCGTAGATCGTCGTGCCCAATCCATCAGGGCATCCACCGAATTGATGCTCCTCCGATACGTACTTAGTTTCTGTTTTATACACATGAAGCGTCATGGACTGTTTCCATTTGAGGAAATTTTGATATGCTCGCGTAGCCTTCGCCACAATAGCACTTGTTGCTTCTGGAAATTGCTCCTTTAGATCAATCTCTATTCCTGTTAGGTCAGCATCAATAAGAGCATGGGCAATCGTTCCAGCATCGGCGGCGGCTTTCGTTGTAGCGCGGAAGTCCTTGCCTTCTTTCCCCTGCTTATAAGCCCACCCCATGAGTACATCACGATTCCATCCGAGATTCTTACTCAAGATTGTGGTTACGCTAGGGACTTTGATTCCCTTTTTATTAAGATAGGCTCCTGTTGGCATAGCACTCTCCTTTTTGCTTTCTTTTTCCTTATTCTGTAATCTTCATACTCACTTACGCTATCCACCGCATCAAACTCCACATCCACAGGGGAATTCCAAAGCTCAACCTCACAGTCGAACATACGCTCGCCCTCCAGACTATGCCTAAAATATAGGCAATTGGGGGGCGTCTGTCGATGGGTAGAGCTAAGTTATTGATTTTGCATAGGAATTACATTATGGCCTAACCCGCTTTGTCTAATTGCTTGATTAATAGGATTTTTCCCATGCTGAATAGCAATCTCGCCGGGATCGACGCCCTTTCCGATAAATGCAATCTGATAATCGAGTCGCGCAGATTCAGCAAGCGCCTTAAATCGCGTAGCTCCTGCCTCTCCGGCCTTATCGCCGTCGAGCATAGCAATCACTTTTACTCCCATCATTTTAAACAAATGGATATGATACTCAGAAATCCCGACACCGCAGCAAGCGACCGTTTCAGTAAATCCAATTTGATGCATTGGAATAACATCCATATAGCCTTCCACGACAATTGCACGCTTGTTATAAGTGATTGATGCCTTTGCTTGGAAGAACCCATAGAGAATTTCTTCCTTATGGTAAATCGGACTCTTACTAGAATTAATATACTTATGCTTTTTCTCCGATTCGTCAAGTATGCGACCGCTGAATCCGCAGACATTTCCCCAATAATTATGCACGGGGAATACAATACGTTCCTCAAATGGACAAAAAACATCCCCCGGTTTCGAGCCGGGGCGAGTCGATGCAATTACCAATCCTAGGTTCTTGCACGCATCTATGGAATATCCAGAACGATCCATATGGTCTATGAATTCCTGCGTCGAGGGACAATAGCCAATTGAAAACTGCTGGATGCTCCACTTATTAATTCCGCGATTGTAGAGATACCGATTGGCATTATTTGCGGCGTAGGTTCTCATTTTCTGCGAAAAGAAAGAGTTCGCAGCGTCGTTAATCGCATACAAGTGCTGATTTTCGTTAATCATTACCATCCTTTAATTCGCGTAGTAATATTTTTCTGCTGACCGTCGTTCATCGTCGCACGCGATTACCATTGCGATGTAAGTATTCTTATGGCACACATTACAGTTAAAAACAAGGATCGGGCCATGCTCATGCGCCTGTTCTCCGATAAAGGACAATTCATCTTCGTTGCATTCAAGGCACTGAACGTAGAATTCGTGCTTCATGGCTTCTTCTCCAAGAGATTTTTTTCTCTGGTAATGGAGTTTCCTACTATGGTCATGCAAATGATTACCTGCGCTACCGTGAAGATTGCCATTTCCCATCCTTCGATGCGACGGTAAAGAATCATCGCCGCATTACCTCCCGTGATGAACAAGATGGATAAAAATTCATAAATATTCATTCTTTTGTCTCCAGTGAGCTTACTATAGCATGATGAATCCCCCCTGTCAATAGGCATTAAGTCAAGGAGAGCTTTTTCGTCAGAAGTCAAGGAGAGAGTTTTACTAAAGATCAGATAAGATATTATATCCGAGATGCAAACAAGGGATGATCTATTTACAAGATGCTATTGACCTACCAAATCATACCGTGTTAGGGGCTAGGTATGGCTCAACAAAAGATCATTCCCATCGTTCCATATTTGGAGAAGTTGTTTATCTTGCCTTCGGGTGATTTGGTCAGGCTGGCTCCGCACCAGAAGAAAATCCTTTCGCACGTATTCTCCCCCAATGAGGATGGAGAACTGAAATATAAACAATTTGTCTATTCCGCTCCAAAGAAGTCAGGGAAATCGGCAATCGGCGCTATGTGCATGAGTTGGTTCGGGTTTTCTGGCATTATCCCGCGAAATGGAGAATTATATTCACTGGCAAATGACTTGGAGCAAAGTACCGCACGAAGTTATAAAGAATTCAAGCGTTCTATTGAGCAAAACGATCTTTTACTTGCTGAAACAAAGAAATCGACAGATAGAGTTATTGAATTGTGCAATGGAACCATCATCATGCCGCTTGCCAACGACTTCGCGGGAGCGGCAGGATCGAATCCCAACTTCTCTCTATTCGATGAATTATGGGCATTCAATTCAGAAAAGGGACGACGGCTTTTCGAGGAAATGGCTGTTCCTCCAACTCGAAAAAATGCCATGCGTGTTATTACGACCTATGCGGGATGGGTAGGTGAATCCGTTTTATTGGAAGATATTTATAAGAAGATTGTTCGTCCAGAAAACAAATTAGATTTCGGGACGTACATGAACTACGAACTCGGGGTAGAAACAGAGCTTCCGTGTTATACCGATGGTCAGACATTTATTTATTGGGACCATGAGCCGCGTATGCCGTGGCAAAATAAGGAATACTATGAGTTTCAAATGAACGAACCGGGATTCCGATGGTCGGCTTTTCGGAGAATTCATCGAAACGAATGGGTTGAGTCAGAAGAAGGACTCGATATGAACGAGTGGGACAAGTGCGTTGAGGCAGCGAAGGAAGCTTCCTATCTTACTCCACTTGCAGAAGATAAGCAACGACCGCTGGCTCTCGGAGTAGACGTATCGCTTGTCAAAGATAGAACATCTGTGGCGAGTTGTTTCAAGAAGCAGGGACGAATTTGGACCGGACCCCGTAGATGGTGGCAACCAAGCAAGGAAGAACCGCTGAATTTTGAAACAACAGTCGAAGCATACATTCTAGAGTTGCAGGAGAGATTTTTTATCTCGGTATGCTACTACGATCCGTGGCAATTTGAATCGAGCGCACAGCGATTACGAGAAAAGGGTGTGAACATGGTTCCGTACCCACAGTCACAGCCCAACACGATTAAGATGACTGAGCATCTATTAGATAAACTAAGAGAAATCGGTATTGTTATATGCCCAGATGATGATTTACGTTCTGAGGCAATGATGGTATCAGTAAAAGAAATACCGGGGCGAGGTAGACGATTCATCAAGGATATTAAAACAAAAAAGATCGACTCAATTATTGCGCTCTCTATGGCCGCACTTGGCTGTACGATCAGTTGTCCAGACTTCGATTCGTTAGGCGACCAGATGATAGTCCTTCGCCTAAATCGAGATTCCGATTAGTAAAAAACTAAAACTACTTGCAGTAACCGTATTTTTTTGTAAGTATACAATGTATGTTTGTCCCGCATAGGAGTTTCCATATGAAAAAGTCCCTTCTTCTAGTCCCGTTCATCTTTCTTGCAACTATCCTTGCGGGAAGTGTTTCTCCTGCTTCGGCAGGATATATCGCTGTATCATCTGATACTGCTGCCCCAGCTACTATAGACCTTACGGCAGTTGGCACGACAGATTGGCGTCATTGGGTATGGGATGGGATGAATCGCAAAGACCCCGACGCTGCTATTATTAGCGATTTGGGTGGAGATGCTGGAACTGGAATTGGCGCTTTTGCGACAATGTATTCGTGGTCGGATGGTAATGCTCCGCATACTTCAGTAGTCAATAGTTCTTCTTCTGTAAAAAATGCTGCTGGTCGCACCTTTACATTAACGGTAGCTGCTTCTGCATCACCACGCACAGTGCATCTCAGTATTGGGACGTGTTCTGCGTCTGGGCAATTAACCCTTTCGCTTAGTGATAATAGTGCAGATCAGGTTGTTTATACTAATATTGATGCAACGGGTGGTGACTGCTCTGCGGGTGGACTTAACGGGTTTGCATCTCGGGATGTAGCAATTACTTTTGCCGCAAATTCTGGATCACAGACACTTAATGTATCATGGACAGTTGGAACAGATCATGGTAGCGGATTTTCAGTGATCGGGGCCGCTTGGGTTGGAGCAACGCTAGATACCCCAACTCCAGCCCCAACAAATACGCCAACAAATACGCCAACGAGCACAGCAACGGCAACGCCGACCGAAACGCCGACCGAAACGCCGACCGAAACGCCGACCGAAACCCCAACGCATACACCTACAAATACTCATACGCCGACGAATACCCATACGCCGACGAATACTCCAACGTTCACGGCTACGAATACAGCAACGCCTAATGTTGATACGGGATGGGTAGACGCAAGTGGGTGCGTAAACGATCAGAGCGTTGGTACTGTTTTGTGGGGGAATGTGAGTGCCGCAAAATTAACCGATGGTGTTCCAGCTATTGCCTCTTTTCAGAAAGGGGCCGGAACAAAGAGCGTCTATCTTAAGTGCGCGTTTGATCTTTCTTCGATTGCTTCAAATGCTACGGTGCGAAGTATTCAAGTACGCATTAAGCACAAAGCCGAAGATGACAATTTTGCAGACTATCATGTTCGCTTGTTTAAGAATGACGTAGCAACCGGAAGCGACCTTGCAAGTGTATCAGCATGGTCGTATGCTGACTATGAAACCATCACATACGGAACACAGCTATGGGGTGGAACATGGACGACCGCTAATGTCCGCACGGCATTAAAGGCTGGTGTATCAGTTCAATGGACGGGTACTGATTCAAGTTTTGATGGATGGAAGGCTTCAGTTGACTCTATCCAAGTAAAAGTTGGAGTCACTGATCTAAATACTCCTACCGTGACACGTACTCCAACGATCACACGCACGCCAAGTAATACTCCAACAATTACCCCTGCCGCTGGCGTAGCTAAGACTCCAAAGTTCTACAGTATTGCTATTCGACCGGGAATGGCACAGGGGATTTACAGTATGGGCATCGGTGTTGTTAGCGGAGAAGTCCTCAACTGGCAATGTAACTTTACTACTACAGATGCAAGTGCAAAGTTTGGATTAGGTATTGTATCTGGAAATGGGCATGAATTTGAGGATCAAAAAGTCATGTCATCTGCTTTGATTGATGAAACGCAAGTAGCTGTAGTGAATACCGGAACACTTGCCTTTGAGGTACAGACCGCAGATGTAACGACCGGCATAGGTTCATGTTGGGTAGAAGTTTTACAGAACTAAACACGCAACCAATAGGGGAATGATATGAAAACAGAAAAACGAGAATCACAATTTGCGCTTTATTTTAGTATGATGCTATTGGTAATTGCTGCGTGTACGTTCTGCTGCGTATTTTGTTGCAAATCGGCGCACGCGCTAACTGCAACTCCATCGTTTACCGCAACGCAAACTAAGACAAATACCCCTACGGCTACGAGAACATATACGCCCACTCGGACGCCTACATTTACTCCAGTAATGACGCATACGAAACGACCAACGCGCACAGCGAAGCCGACATATACCGCTGGGGCGACCAGAACCTCCACCCCAACGGGAACGGCTACTCCCGTGAACACTGCTACTCTTACTCCAACAGCTACAGTAACAGTGCGTCCGAATATGGCATATTCGTGGTATCCCAATACTCCGGTTTGCCCAACGCAGACACCATCATGTAATTCTAATTCCTATCCAGCAGATAGCAGAGGAACGCATAAAGTCGTATTCGACCTAACTGCTGGAACCGGAACATTTTCAGTTCGGTGTCAGGTCGGGTCATTCCCCGATAAGGAAGTATGTAGCTTCACAGCAGATGGGAGTTGCACATTCACTGAATACTGCGATTCAACATGGATTAAAGTAACAAATTGTGCAGGATGTGCCTATAACGCTCAACTCATTCAGTAAGGACAATATATGTCGATTGTAGATCAGTTTGGTCGTCCTGCTGAATCCGAATATGAACGCAGTACGGATTTAACCGAGATTGCGCGAATTTTCCAGAAGCAGAATTCGACACAAGCATACGGAAAACGTGCATTTAGAAATGTGTGGATTTATTCAACAGTCCGATCTATCGTATCGAGCCTTGCCGATATTCCGATGGGGCTGTGGACGCCAAAGCGTAATAAGGATACGCAATTTTCTACAAAGACATGGGTGCCAGTAGAGCATCCCGTTCTTTCATACAAGATAGATAATCCCAATCCCATTCAATCAAAGCGAAGATTTATCGAACAATGGGGTACGTTCCTACTCATGGGCGGAAATGTTTGGGTATACAAAGATCAGATTGATTCAACCGGATTCCCACGATCACTTCTTTTATTTGGGGCAGATTCGGTTATGCCAATTCGGCGTACATATAATTCTCCTCCCGAATCGTGGCAAGTGCAGATTCCCGGTGGAGCAACAGTTATTGTCCCATTGGATCAAATGATTCATTGGATGATTCCTAATGACTACGATCAATGGATGGGGTGTCCACCGTGGCTTTCTATGGATGCCCAACTTGACGCAGATGCGGCGCGTGTTATTTTCGATAAGTTCTTTTTCCGTAATAATGCTACGCCAGATGCCGTATTAACCTATAAACCGGGACCGCTCAATAAAGCGGCAAGGGACACTATTTATGAAGCATGGCATGAAGCTTACGCGGGTCCGCAGCGCGGAGGCGGTCTTGCAGTAATTGGTGGAGACTTCGATTTAAAAGTGCTCGGAGTTACCCATTCTGCCGCGCAATATTTGGAGTCGCGTAAATTTACTCGTCAAGAAGCTGCATCTATCTATCAGTATCCGGTGCAGTTGCTCAACGACAATGAGCATAGCGGTTTAAGTAAGGATCAATTGTCCGTTGCGAGAATGCTGAAGTATGAAAATGCAGTATTCCCGTGGGCATCTATGCTAGCAGAAGGATTAAATGAGGGATATATCAATAAATTCCTTAAAGGAACAAAGAAGATTTCTATTTATTTTGATTATGATGGATTACCAGTAATGATGGATTATATGGATACCAAAATGAATATTCTTAAGAGTATGGTATCAAGCGGTATCCCACTTAATCAAGCAATTGCAAAACTCGACCTTGGCATTGATCCTGTTGATGGTGGAGATGTTGGATTAATTCTTAATAATTATATTCCAATTGAACTCATGGAGGATGCGGCAGAAACAGGCGAGCTTCCTCAGATTACTTCTCCTAGTTCTGGCTCTGGTCTTGCCGCAAAGACCGACTTAACGCCAGAAAAGGAAGGATCAAAAGATGCAAAAGAATCGGCTGACGAGGAAGATGCAAAGGATGGCGAGGGACGTAGCATTATTCTTTTCTCTGATGCAAAGCGTTGGACTAGCCTCATTAAAGACGTTAAACCACTGGTTGAACGAGCAACGCGCAAGATTAAGAGAATACTTTTCGACACTCGAAACGAATGTTTCCGCAATTCTGAAACTGACGAAGTATTTGATCTTGTCGCAACATCAGAAAAGTGGCGGCGCAGTATTCGTCCAATTCTAGTTGCCGCAATGCAATTGGGGAGCGATAAGTATAACCATAGAGAAACATGGACAAAAATCACAAAGGATATTGACTCAGTGCTGTCTTTTCTGCAAAAAGAGATACGTGGGACACAAAATATTCAATTATTGTCCCAATTAGAGTCTCACGAAGGTCGGTTTATAGAGGTATTGAGTATTTTGCGAAAAGAAATAGAACAGGCACCCTTGGAGAATCGGGAACAACAGATTCGGTTGTCGTTTAATAAGCTATATGACGTTGCCTATACATTGGGAACGGAAGAGATTATTTGGGCGATGAATCTTGGGGCGCGTAACTCTATGAATGGGAACACAAGCTACATGGCTGTTTCTACAACCTCTCATTGCCGCGTTAAGAATCACTTTTCTTATCCCGGTGACGGAGCACTAAAATTTGCCGATGTTCATGGCTGTCATTGCATAATCGTACCGGAGGAAAAGTAAATGAAAACCACTAAGAAAGAACACCTACCACTCTATATTCGTTTTCGTGAGAAGATGGATAAGGTCGGAAAGGACGATTTCGTTATTCGTTCTTTTGAGACAAACCCTGCTGTCAAATCTGATTCGGTAGGTGATCGAAGTATTATCTTCACGGTGAGTTCGCCGGGAGTGAAGCGAGATGGGCATGAAATCGTGCAAGATGGGTGGCGGTTAGAAAACTATCGAACCAATCCGGTTGTTATGTGGGCGCATAGCCGTGATACATTGCCTATTGCAACCTCCTCATGGGAGAAGTTGGTTGAAACTGCCTCTGGCAGAGTTCTTCGCTCACAAGCTGATTTCCTTTCGGCGGAAGATAATCAATTCGCAGATCAAGTCTTGTCCCTCTATAAGAAGCGCCTCCTTAATGCAGTCAGTGCTGGTTGGCGAGCATTGAAATATGACTTCGTGCGCGACGAAGAGGATTTTGTCACAGGAATCCGTTTCCTAGAGCAAGACCTAATGGAATACTCAGCCGTTCCGATTCCAGCAGACCCACAGGCACTTCAGCGAAGCGGCGTGTGGACTCCTGACTTTATCAATAATCTCATGCGTGATGCATTTGATAAATCAGATGAATCACCGTTGTATCTTGATGTGGCGGCAGAAGATGAAGCTGCGCTTGAACGAAAGATTATTGTTGATCTTGGTGAAAATAAGCCAGATACCGAAGTTGTTGATGTGCGAGGTAAGGTTGACGAATGGGCCAAGAGCGAGCGATTGGAGGCGATAGCCCAACGCTTGCAACAGGGCGTTCTCAATATTACAAGTGAAGAAATTCCTCCAATGAAGGAATATCTTGCAAGTCACTATACCACCAAGGAGCAAAAAGCTCCTTGGGATACTGCGTCAGGTTTAGTTTATGAAAGTATTCATGGGCTACTGAAGGATGAAAAGTATACAGACGAAGCAGAGCGTAGCACATTGCGCGAGAGCGCGGAAAGTATTGCCGTACAGATTTATGGAGAGGAAAGATTGCCCGAGCCGTGGCAGAATCCATACCAAAACTGCGTTGACGGTGAAAAGATGCAGCGAATTGCCGCTGCGCTAGATGGTCAACTCTTAGCTCAGATTCCAGATGTTATGAGTCGGGAAAGTACGGTAAGGAAAATGGCTGAAATCATCCAAAAAGATTTCGAGGATGAAATTGAAGCTGTTGCTGTTCTCAATTCTATCCGACAAAAAGTCGGGACTGAATCTTATGAAGAAGTCTGTGCTAAACTTGATTCACTTCTAACGCTAGAACGTGAAATTGAGGCAGCTAGCGTTGCTCCTGCCCCAACTCCACCAGCTACAGAAGAGAAACCAGAAGTTACAGTAAGCACTGATACGCAAGAAGTAAGAGATGCGGTCGAGCGTATTGAAAAATTATTTACAAAAAACACAGAAACCCCCTTGACCACCGAATCAGAATTACGTAGTATTTTTTCAACAATCCTTTCTGACGCTCCCGTTGCGGGAAAATAAAGAGGGATTAGCAGTAAAATAAAACACATACCATTAGCCGCAACGGGATGGTAGAGAGGAAAAGAAAATGGAACAATTACACAAGCTGATTGAACTCGTTGAAAAGAACATGGACGAGAACAAGAACAACTCAGCAAAGATCGAGAAGCGCATTGCCGACCTAGAGTCTGGTATCGGCGCGGCTCCGTCAGTTGATGAATTCAAGGAAGCGCAAGTCGCTCTTAAGAAGCAGGGGGAAACCATTGCTCTCGTTGAGGAACGTCTACGCAATCTTGATGCCGCCCTCCCGGTTGGCGACAAGATTTATCAGTCAATCGTGCCTGATAAGACAGAGAAATCCAAGAAGGTTCGTGATGATATCGCACGAATGATTCTTGATACCGCCGCGATTATCAATCATAGTAAGCCCCGCTTCTCTGATTTCTTCCGCGCACAGGTAGAGGGAACCGCCGCAGATGGTGGGTATGTTATGCCTACCGAATATCGTGCTGAGATTATCCGCATTGTAGAACAGTACGGTATTGCTCGACGCCTCTGCCGAGTTATCCCTATGAACCACAAGGATTGGACAATCCCAACCAATTCGGACCTACCGGCAGTTTATTGGGATACCGAGTTGGTCGGTGTGGAACTCAACGCGCCAAGCGAGAGCAAGGTGACGTTTGCCAAGCCGACGATGACCGCTCACAAGTTGATTGCAATTGATACTCTGTCAATCGAGGTTGACGAGGATTCAATTCCTTCGATTCGTGACTTCGTTATCGACGTGTTCGGTATTGCAATTGCGAAGGAAGAGGATTATCAGATGCTCACTTCACCGGGTACTGGCACCGAGCCTTTTACCGGCCTAATGGCGCTATCTGGTATCACCGAAGTAACCGGCGCTGCCAACACCTATGCTGGCACCCTACAGGCGACCGGCGCAACTGGCGGGTACAACAAGTTGATCGAAACGATGGATGCCGTGGACGAAGCGGTTTCCGAAACCGCAGTTTGGATCGGAAGCAACAGCGTTCTCAACGGGATTCGCCAAGTGAAGGATTTGAACGAACAGCCCCTCTATGGTCAGATGGCGGCTGGTCCTCCGAATTCATTGTTTGGTCGTCCATATGTTCGCAGTCGGGTTATGCCGAAGGTGAAGGATGGTGGGTCACAAGCCTCAACCGCCTTCCTGCTTTACGGTGATCCTAGCTATCATATCCTCGGTGATCGTATGTCACTCACCGTTGATGTGTCACCACACGCTGCTTTCAAGGAAGCAGGGATCGTGTTACGTGTGATGGAACGTCTTGGGTACTGCACTACTCTCAAGACTCCGTTTGCACGACTAAAGACTTCAAGCTAAACGGCTTGATTGTTCGGAAACATAAGGGGAGGGGTGAAAGCCTCTCCCCTTTTTGTTTATAAACGCACTTGACAAATAGAAACAATTCAGTAAAAGTGAATTGAATAACTCTTTGGAGGAAACTCATGGCACAAGATTCGACCAACGCACCCACTCCCGCAGCCCCAGAAGCACCGGCATCGCCCAAGCCAGCCGCGCCAGCCGCCGCCGCGCCGCCCAAGCCAGCCCCAGCCCCAGCCCCAGCACCGCCCAAGCCAGCCCCAGCATTAAAGGGGAGCAATATCGTGCGGCTACAGGTGAAGGAAGGGAAAGTAATTTCGGAAGGTGGAGCGATCATGCGAGAAGGAACCGTATTCCTTGCTACATTAGACCGCGCCAAGCAATTAGCAGATGTAGCGACTATTATTCCAGATGCCCCGGTAACTGATAATCGCATGGTTGGCACAGATCAAGGCGTTAAGCGAGATGCCTAATGGATTTAATTCCGATTGCGCTATGTCAACCATCGGACGTTAAGCTTCTTATCGACGCGAAATTAAGCGGAAACGCCGATAATTTACTTATTCAAATCATCAACGGGATAAGTCAAGCTATCGAAGCTGAAACATCGCGCTTGTTAGAGAAGAAAGTCTACACAGAATTCTTCAATGGAGAAGATGGATGTAAGCGCATAGTTATAGTGCAAGCGCCACCTATCGTTGATGATGTAAACCTTGCCGTGTATGATGATCCAACAATGGCATATACTGAGACAACAAAACTAACGCCCAATGTTGATTATTTCGTTCCTAATGCTGGGCATAGTGGTATCATCAAATTAACAAATAATAGTCAATTCAAGGCAGGATATAAAAATATCAAGGTTCAATATTATGGTGGGTTAGTAAGGCAAGTTACTGATCCATCAAATGATATTGATGTTCCACCCGATTTGCGTCATGCGTGCGCCCTGCAAGCTTCATATCTTTATAAGATACGAGATAATGTAGGATTACAAAGTCTCACAACAAATACGGCTGGAACGGCTGTCTTTTATACGACGCCTACACGGTGGCTTCCTGCCGTGAAGGACATTATTGATTCATATAGACATTTCTTAATGACATAAGCGATGCCAGCCCCATTTGTGGATATATCAAGCGGAGATATCCGGCGCTTCGCAAAAAAGATTGGGCAAAATCATATTGCTTTAAAAAAGAAGATTACTAATATTCTATTAAGCGAAGCGAAAATAACAAAAGTTCGCTTAGAAAATTGGGCAACAGGGAAATACTCTAAAAAGCCACAACGGATTACTGGAGCGTTACGTCGGTCGGCTGGATATACATGGTCTGATACGCCATATAGTGTAACTGTCCGATTTGGATATCTTTTCCCAGAGGATGATGATACACGGGCAGCGGCGCGTGTATTAACTGGTAGAGTTCCAATGCCCATCGTGCCCGTCCATGCGAAGAAATTAGCATGGGCTGTCCGTGGTAAATCTCCCAGCGATATTATCTCTCCTAGTGGAAGAGTGAGAAAGATGGTGCGTGAAATATCGCATCTCTATTATCTTCGTTATTATGATAATGCAATTTATGGAAGGAAATTATCAGATAAAAGTAGCAAGAAGCTTGTTTTCTTATTTCGTCGTGCTGCTTCGGTAGTTGTTCCTGATTATATTCAGATCAATTCAGAAATTTTCCTGTACCAAAGTCGCGTTATGGATAGATTATCACGGGAGGTAGGCATAGACTTAGATCAACCGTTGAAGGCAACACAAGATCGACCATATGTGCCAAAATCAGAATAATGTCTACAATTAGATATCTTACCGTAGAACAGCGTGTGATGAATCGGATTAAGACCGAGTTAGAATCTATTAATGTGTCTAATGGATATGGTACGAATGTATCACAAGTGATGATTACGCGAGAATTGCCACAACGACCAGATGCCGATGATATTGTCTATATGTTTCCGGTTGGGACTGTTCCTAATCCTAATTGCAACTCTCGGGAATATCAAACCCTTACACTAGAAGTATGGTTCTTTAAGCAGCGTCTTGAAGGGCAGGATATGGAATATACGACGTTTGGCGGGGATATACGAAGGGCATTATCATTATGCAGTTTAGAGGATACCACGCATCCCCAGCCGCACATGACAGGAATATTTCTCAAGGAACTTCGCACAGTCCCGATGTATGATATGCCGGGAGATCAGACCGTTGCCGGGATGATCGAGTATGAAGTAGAGTTCTGGAGTTCGGTTAATGATTATCGCTTATGGGATGACGTATACGATAATCTTGTCGAGATAGAAGAATAATGGGATGCCCAGAGTATAAACCACCTATCTATTCACGTCGCCAAGTTCTTACATTGGGGCTTGAGGCGGAATATGGCAAATCAGCACCAGAGGAAGCAGTAATCCTTGTTCGTGATCCTGTAACAAATTACAATGCTGATGTTGCGTCTGTGGCAGAAGAGTCAGATATTGTAGATACTGCAATCCCCCTTTCCTCAACATGGGGAATTAGCGGAAGTATCTGGCTTGATGGATATGGTAATCCTTCAAATCCCCCATCATGGGCACGCTTATTTCACGCCTGCGGTTTTCCAAAAGATGAAAGTTTGCATGATTTAGGATATAGTGTCTATCGTTTCTCTAAACCTACTTCATTAACGAGTCGGCATTATATCGGAGAGTGGCAACATGAGGCAAGGGGATGTTACGGTTCCTTTAATGTCAGTGCCTACGCTGGGCAACCCGTAGCTTTAGATTTTCAATTAGATGGGTTATTTACAAAAAGGACCAGAAAGCCAACTGATGACTTAAGCTTTCCAATTCCTACTATTCCTCCACGCCTTATTAACGCAGACTTTTCAATCGTGCTTGAAAATGGCGATAACATTGTGCCGATTTTACAGGATTTTCGACTTGGAGTTGAGAATAAAAGAGAACAGAGATTTGAAGCGTATCCCACACATGATCCAAGCGAATTTTATATTACTTATCCACTTGAGGCGACATGGGAAGTAACGATAGAGCAAAATTACGATATTGATTGGATTGAGATATTTAGAGAGAAGGTCCGATGTTCTTTACATATTCGCGTTGGTCAAAATAACGGTCAATCATGGGTGTTTAAGACCCCTACAACTTCTGCCTATCTATTTGCTCCACCATCGGGCGGAAATCAAGGAAATGTGCTGGCGCATAGGCTTTCCTTTGCCCTTGGGGGCAAAAATATGCTGGAAATCGAGCATAGATAACTATAAAGAAAAATGTACTTATTTTGGAAAAGCTATTGAAATATGAGTTAAATTTGTTTACACATACAGTAGACGGTCGTAATTGCATTCTTCTGGAGGTAACTAATTATGTCTTGCCCAACCTATACTAATCCATCACGTACTCGTAGAACAGTTGTCGAACTCGCCGTAGAGCAAACGCCGGGATGTTTGCGTACCAAGGGTTTTGAACAAATCCTTCTATACGAAAACTTTAATCCATTACAAGCTGAGTTTGATACAATTAAGCTTAACCGTGCAAGAAATGGGCTAGCTCCAGAAGGGACCGCAATCGGTCTTGGGACATACCGTCTATCTGGATCAATTTATATGTTCGGTTCTGGTATTCCCAATGTTTCTCCAGCGTGGGCAAAAGTTCTTCGTGCGTGTGGCTGGAAAGAAACTCGATATGTCATGGATACCGCCCCTACTGTCGGATTGAATGATGTTACCGCAGTTGGAACGGTTACTGGCGGGAACATGGCAGCGGGAACTTATAAGTATAAGTTTTCAATTGTTCCCGCGACTGCTTCTAATGGCGAGACAAAGCTTGCTGCTATGTCGCAAACTCCCGGTACTGGTGCCGCTGCTGATGGTGGTATTGTAGCAACCGGAGTTATCGGTTCGGTAACGCTTGATTGGTCCGCGTGTGCTGCATTAAAAGCGGCTGGCGTCGTTGTCCGTATCTATCGAACAAAGGTAGGCGGAAGCACATTCTATTACCTAACAGAAGTAGACGGTGACGTAGCCCCATATCAATATGTAGACACATGGATTGATGATAACCTTGCTGAATTAGAACCAACGGAAGATGTAGCAAAAGAATACATCGAATGGGTTCCGGCGAACCAGAACCATGATTCATTAAGCATCCTTTCATTCCTCGATAGCCGAAAGTATCCTGCCTCTGGTGTGCGTGGAACAATGACCTTTGCCGGAGATGCCGCACAGCCATTTAAGGGTGACTTTAACTTGCAGGGCGTATATAATGACTCTACAGAAGTAGCTAACGATACTCCACTATCAACTCCCGGCTTCCCCCCACGACTTTTGGATATCGGAATGACCATTACGAAGGTTGGTGGTGCAGCTTATACTCCAGTTGTTAAGAATATTGGATTGAATCTTGGCGCGAATGTTACAGCACGCCTAGATGCTAATGCTGATTCCGGCGTTATTGAATACGGTATCTTTGAGGAGTTTGCTCCACGATTCACTTGCCAGATCGAAGTAGACGGAGCGAAGG
>Ga0316617_100000003_pt1 | contig 45787 bp, 41 predicted proteins | sample OWC_Aug_M1_C1_D2_FD_207801 | JGI IMG/M metagenome (GOLD analysis project Ga0316617, IMG submission 207801) | Wetland soil microbial communities from Old Woman Creek delta, Ohio, United States - OWC_Aug_M1_C1_D2_B | ecosystem: Environmental > Terrestrial > Soil > Wetlands | place: USA: Ohio... | reverse complement strand
AATTTGGTGGTGGCGTAGTTAACAGTATTGGCCTGCACCGAGAGATGCACCGGGACTTCCGGCCATTTTTCGCGCACCATCATGATGAGGCCGGGATCGGCCATGATGAGTGCATCCGGCTTCATCACAATCACCGGCTTCATATCCGCCAGGTAAGTCTTCACTTTCGCGTTGTGCGGCATCAGGTTGGAGGCCACGAAGAACAACTTGCCGCGCGCGTGAGCCTCTTCGATGCCCTGCGCCAGCTGATTCAAGCCGAAATCGTTGTTGCGCGCCCGCAGACTGTAGCGCGGCTGGCCGGCATACACCGCATCCGCACCGAAATCGTAGGCGGTGCGCATGCGGTCGAGATCGCCGGCGGGCGCCAGCAGTTCGGGTTTTTTCATTTATTCGCCAATGATCTTGACCAGCACGCGCTTGCGGCGACGGCCGTCAAATTCCCCGTAGAAAATCTGTTCCCACGGGCCAAAATCAAGACGGCCTTCGGAAATGGCCACGACCACCTCACGACCCATGACCTGACGCTTCATATGCGCGTCAGCGTTATCCTCTCCCGTACGATTGTGGTGATAGCCGCTTACCGGCTCGTGCGGCGCCAGCTTCTCCAGCCAGACGCCGTAGTCGTGGTGCAGGCCGGACTCATCGTCGTTGATAAATACGCTGGCCGTGATATGCATGGCATTGACCAGCACCAGCCCCTCCTTGACGCCGGATTCGCGTAGACATTGTTCCACCTCGCCAGTGATGTTGATGAAGGCCATGCGCGATGGCGCGTTGAACCAGAGTTCCTTGCGATAGCTTTTCATAAGATATTGGCGCTTTGCTTACGTTAAAGGAATGAAATTATACCAAATATTCTCTTTGAATCCATATAAATCAATGATATAGACAAAACGAAAAAATGGGACCCTACTACTTTCTCAATGATTTGATGAAGGCTGGCCGTTGTTCAAAGGAAAAGCATAAGCGTCTGCACCATCTGCCAAGGCTTCCCCACAAACCAGTTGTGCCAGAATCTCCGCACTCGCAGGCGCCATGGTGACGCCATAGCGGAAATGTCCTGTACTGATATAAAGATTATCGAGTTGCGGGTGTTGTGCAATCACAGGCAGGTTGTCGGGCGAGCCTGGGCGCAGCCCACTCCAATGCTTGACGAGAGGCGCGTGCTCCAGTTGCGGCAGCAAGGCATGCGCCTTGGCAGCCAGTTCGGCGGCGGCATCCGCTGTAGTTGATTTGTCGAACCCGGCGTCCTCTACTGTGCTACCGGCCAGGATATGACCATCGCGGCGCGGTATCAGGTAAAAATCCTCACGATAAAGGATATGCGGAAGCAACCCCTCCGCCAGTCGGTACAGCAGCATCTGCCCACGTATCGGCTTATGCCGAATAGACATGGCGTACATCCCCAGCAAGTCACGGCTCCAGGCGCCAGCGGTCAGAACATAAGCCTCTGCCTCGAATAGCTCACTACCGTTGCTACGCCATGTCGCCACTCGCCCGCAATCGGCTTGCAACGGCTCCAACTCCGTATGCTCGCGAATACAGACGCCCACCCCTTGCAGCCGGGCTTTGAGCGCCCGCATCAGACGAGGGTTACGTACTTGGCCTACTTGCGGCAACCATAAGGCGTCCTGCCGCATTTCCACGGCCACACCATGCCTTTGGCACCATTGCAATGCCACTTCGCCCCCGAAATCCGGAAAGACCATCATGCCGCAGGCCTGAAATTGCGGGTCGATTCCGGTGGCATCGAGCAGTTCTCTGCACAATGCCGGATAGCGCGACGCGCCAGCCAAAGCAAGGCTATTCACCTGCGCAGCGTAATTCCAGGGCAAAAGCGGAAACAGGATGCCGCCACCAGCCCATGAAGATTCGCCGCCTACCGCGCCAGCATCCACCAGGGTAACTTGCCAGCCGCGCTTTGCCAGTGTCAGCGCGCTCAGGCAGCCGACCGCACCGGCGCCGATGATGAGGACACGACTTTTCATTTGCCGGTCAGCAGGAATTTCTCGGCGCGCGCCAGGTTGTCAGGGGTCCCTTGCAACACCACCATGTCACCCTCTGCCAGCACGACATGGGGCTCCGGATCCAGCACCTTGGAATTACGACGGCGAATGGAGCGTATTTCCACTTCATAGTTTTCCATCTGCAAGTCCAGCAGGCGCATGCCGCACGCATAGGCCCCGACCGGCAAAGGAACCGAATGCAGACGCAATTGATCCTCATCCCGCGCATCCAAATCATAATCGGAGAGGCCGTGAAAAAAGCCGCGGAACAACTGATAGCGCTCCTCGCGAAACTGCCGGATGCGCTTCACGACGCGAGAAAGCGGCACTCCCAGCAGCACCAACGCATGAGAGGCCAGCATCAGGCTACCCTCGAGCACTTCCGGCACCACCTCCGTAGCGCCCGCTTCGAGTATTTTTTCCATATTGCTGTCGTCCACCGTGCGCACGATCACCGGCACCAGCGGATAGTTTTCCTGCATTACATGCAGAATTTTCATGGCGGAACGCATATCGTCGTAACTGATTATCAGCGCCTTGGCGCGCTCCACCCCGGCAGCCTGCAACACAACGCGCCGCCCGGCATCCCCATAGACCACATTGTCCACCGCTGCAGCCGCTTCACGTACCCGCTCCAGGTCAATATCGATGGCGATGAACGGAAGATTTTCCTGTATCAGGAACCGGGACAAATATTGCCCGCTGCGGCCATACCCGCAGATAATGACATGACCGTTCAACTGGCTGCCGATATGCTCGATACCTTGCAGCCAGCGCTCACGCCTGCGCTCATAGCTGCGCGAGAACAAGGTGCTCAGCCGTCCGCTGTGATGGATGATGAACGGTGCCAGCACCATGGAAAGCAGCGATGCCGCCAACACCAACTGCAGGGTGTGGCCATCAAGCAGTCGATGCTGTGCCCCCAGTGCCAGCAAAACAAAACCGAACTCCCCGCCTTGCGCAAGCATAACGCCCGCCCTGATCGCCACACCGGTTTCATGACGAAAAGCGCGTGCAAGCTGGACGACAACGAAGGCCTTGATCCCTACAAATGCAGCCAGCAATAGCAGGACCCAGCCGACCTGGGCTGCCAGGTCGCGTATATCGAGCAACATCCCGACCGTGATGAAAAACAATCCGAGCAGAATGTCGCGGAACGGCGCAATGTCGGATTCCACCTGATAGCGGTAGCGCGTTTCGGAAATCAGCATGCCTGCAATGAATGCGCCAAGCGCATAAGACAGCCCGGACATCTCCGTGGCGACAGCCAGTATCAGCGTCACCATCAACACGTTCATCACGAACAGTTCCCGCGACCGCTGCCTCGCCACCAGATCGAACCATGGATTGATCAGCCACTTGCCGAACACCAGCAGGATTAACAAAGCCACCGCCGCCTTGGCCAGTGAAATTCCCAGAGTGGTCATCAAGTTGCCATCCGGCAAAGCAAGCGCGGGAATCAGAATGAGCAGCGGCACCACAGCGATGTCCTGGAACAGTAACACCCCGATCGCCAACCGGCCATGACGCGCATTGAGTTCCACCCGTTCCACCAGCACTTTGGACACAATGGCGGTAGAGGACATGGCAAGCGCGCCAGCCAGCACCACCGCTGCGCGCCAGTCGATCTCCAGTGCAATCGCTACTGCCATGACCAGCGCCATGCAAACAGCCACCTGTGCCCCGCCCAGCCCGAATACCGTACGGCGCATGGCATAAAGCTGTGACAGGCTGAACTCCAGCCCGATGCTGAACATCAGGAACACTACGCCAAACTCGGCAAGTTTGCGGTTGGCCTCGCTGTCAGGCAACAAACCGAAGGTGTGCGGGCCGAGCAGCAAGCCAATCAGGAAATAGGCCAGTAGCAGCGGTAAACGGAGCACGCGGAACAGCGCCACGGTAAAGACGGCGCTGGACAGCATAATCAGAATGGTTTGCAGTGTTTCTGTCATGTAAAAATAACTTTACGCAAATTTTGTGCCGGATTGTTCTTCTATTTGCGTTCACAACCTTTATTCGGAGGGCGAACCCTTTTATACTTGGGTCCATGGCCGCATTAAAACCAAACAAACAGCAGAGCGATTCCAAATGCCTGCTCGATCTCGCCCGTGAAGTATTGCTGATTGAAGCTAAGGAGGTTGAAGCCTTGGCTGAACGCCTTGATATCAGCTTCATCCACGCTATTGATCTCATTCTACCGTGCAAGGGACGGGTTGTGGTAAGCGGCATGGGTAAGTCCGGGCACATTGGAAGAAAAATTGCCTCCACACTTGCCAGCACCGGAACGCCCGCTTTTTTCATGCATCCCGCCGAAGCCAGTCACGGCGATCTGGGCATGATTACTGCACAGGACGTGGTGATTGTGCTGTCCAACTCCGGTGAAAGCGGCGAACTTCTGGCCATCGTGCCTTTGCTCAAGCGCATGGGGGCGAAACTTATCAGCATCACGGGAAATCCATGTTCCACCCTGGCGAATGAAGCCGACGTGCATCTCGACGCCTCGGTCACACGCGAAGCCTGTCCGCTCGGCCTGGCGCCTACCGCCAGCACTACCGCTGCACTGGCATTGGGAGATGCGCTGGCCGTCGCCCTACTCGACGCGCGCGGCTTTTCCGTTGAGGATTTCGCACGCGCCCATCCCGGTGGCGCATTGGGCCGCCGACTGCTGGTGCATGTGCATGATGTCATGCGGCAAGGAGATGCCGTACCCAAGGTCGGACAAGACGCCTCCCTGTCAGCCGCCTTGCTCGAAATGTCACGCAAGGGGTTGGGCATGACGGCTATTGTGGATGAGACAAGTCGGCCAGTCGGCATCTTTACCGATGGCGACCTGCGCCGCGCTTTCGAAAATGGCATTGATATCGCTGCCACCACCATCGTTCAGGTCATGCATGGACATCCCCTGACCATTGCCCCGCAGCGCCTGGCAGTGGAAGCGGTGGAGCTGATGGAGACACGAAAAATTAACGGGTTGCTGGTGACGGACGAAAGTGGAGTACTGATCGGCGCGCTCAACATGCACGATCTGTTGCGAGGAAAGGTTGTATGAATCTGGATGCTTACGAACGCGCCAAGCGCATCAGACTGGTCATATTCGACGTGGACGGCGTGATGACCGACGGCAGCCTCTACCTGTGTGATGACGGCCAGGAATTCAAGGCCTTCAATTCGCAGGACGGCCTCGGCATGAAAATGCTCAAGGCGAGCGGCGTGGATCTGGCCATCATTACCGGGCGCACCTCCAACGTGGTGGTCAAGCGTGCCGAAAACACCGGCGTCGCCCACTTCTTTCAAGGCGTGGAGGACAAACTGGAAGCCTTCCTGCAACTGGCGGGTGATCTCGGGCTGGAACATTCCCAGTGCGCCTTCATGGGTGATGATGTGGTTGATCTCCCCCCCATGCGGCGTAGCGGCCTGTCGATCACGGTACCCGCCGCACCCGCACTGGTGAAGGAGCATGCCCACTATGTCACCACGCGCGAAGGCGGGCGCGGCGCGGTGCGCGAGGTGACGGAATTCATCATGCAAGCGCAAGGCACTTTCAATGCGCAACTGGCGCAGTATTTGAAGTAAGCACTTACACGAATGCAGGGACGTTCCACGATCTGGTTTCCGATAGCCTTGCTCGCGCTGCTTGCAGGGTTGACCTTGTGGGTTGATCGCGTCGTGCAACCACCCCAGCCCAAAATCGATGGCAGCAGTCGGCATGATCCGGATTACATATTGTCAAACTTTAATACGATCAAGACCGACCAGAACGGGAATCCCCGCCACAGGCTGGCTGCTACGGAAATGCGCCACTTTCCTGACGATGACACTACCCAGTTGACGCGTCCGCGCTTTACGCAATATACGGCAGACAAGCCATTTACCCAAATTGAGGGGCAGCGCGGCCTTGTCACCAGCGATGGCGAGAATGTCTATTTCATGGATAATGTAAAAATCGTACGTGGCGCAACCCCTCAAAAGGGTGAGTTGACGGTGCAGACCGACTACATGCATATCATTCCGGACAAAGAACTGGCCATGACCGACCGGCCCGTATTGATCAAGCAGGCACCGGATACGGTTATTCGTGCCACTGGAATGGAGTACGACAAGAAGCTTGGCATTCTGAAACTGTTCAAGCGCGTAAGCGTACATTACGTAAAACCCAAAGCGAAGACCGATGGAAGCGCCAAGCCACCAAAGAAGCCAGCCCCTTCATCTTCATCAAGCAGCAAGAAAAACAGTAAGCCGTCGGCTCAGGCAAAGCAGGCCGGCAAAGCAAAAACCGGCAACACCAGTACTCGCACCCGGAGATAGTATGAGAATCCCGCATCAATGTTATATGTTCCTGTTAGCCGCGATGGCGCTGTTCTTTTCCTGCACGGCATTTGCCGAACAAGCGGATCGCGACAAGCCGATCGACCTGGAGGCAGACACCGTGGTGGTCAACGATGCCAAGAAAACCAGCACCTATACCGGCAACGTCATCCTGACCCAGGGCACGCTGGTTATTCACGCCGACAAACTGGTGGTGCGCGAAGACGAGAGCGGATTCCAGCACGGCACATCCTATGGCAACCCGACCACATTCAAGCAGAAAATGGAAGGCAAGAACGAATACCTGGAAGGCAGCGGACAACGTATCGAATATGATGGCCGCATGGACAAGTTGCAGCTTTACACCAAGGCGTGGGTAAAGCGCGGCGAGGACATCGTGCATGGCGAATACATCATGTACGATGCCGGGGCCGAGTATGCCGAGGTTATCGGCGGAGACTCAAAAGCAGCTACACCAGGTGCCACCACGGGGCGTGTACGTGCCGTGATCCAGCCGAAGAAAAAACCTGCCGGCAGCACATCGACCGGCAAAGAATAACGGTTAATCAACGTGAGTCAATTAATTGTAGAAAATCTGCGCAAGCGTTATAAGGCGCGCACCGTAGTGCAGGATATTTCGCTGACCATAGACAGCGGAGAGGTTGTCGGTCTGCTCGGGCCAAATGGCGCCGGCAAAACCACCAGCTTCTACATGATGGTGGGGCTGGTGCCACTGGATGGCGGGCGCATTCTGCTCGACGGCAAGGACTTGAGTCGTCTGCCCATCCACCGCCGCGCCCATATGGGGCTGGCTTATCTGCCGCAGGAACCCTCCATTTTCCGTAAGTTGAATGTGGCCGACAACATCCTTGCGATTCTCGAATTGCAGGATATGACGCCTTCGCAGCAATCGGAGAAACTGGAAGAACTGCTTCAGGAACTGCACATCGCCCATTTGCGCAAGAACTCGGCAGTCAGCCTGTCCGGTGGCGAGCGGCGGCGCGTGGAAATTGCCCGCTGCCTGGCTTCCAACCCCCGCTTCATCCTGCTGGACGAGCCGTTTGCCGGGATTGACCCCATCGCAGTACTGGACATCCAGAAAATTATCCGTTTCCTGACCGAACGCGACATCGGCGTGCTGATTACCGACCACAATGTCCGCGAGACACTGGGAATTTGCGACCATGCCTACATCGTCAATGAGGGCAGGGTATTCGCCTCCGGCCACCCGGATGAAATTATCCATAACGACAATGTAAAAGAGGTTTACCTCGGCAAGGATTTCCGCCTCTAAGCGGGATATCGATGCCAGCCGTGTTATGAAACAAAGCCTTCAGCTTGGACTTTCGCAGCATCTAGCGCTAACGCCGCAGTTGCAGCAATCCATCCGCTTATTACAGCTTTCCACCGTGGAACTTAATCAGGAACTGGATGCCCTGCTGCAAACAAATCCCATGCTAGAGCGAGATGGGTATGGCGAGGGCGCACGCGAAGAGTATTCACCCGAGACTTCCCAGGAGCCCCCCGTTCCTGCCGAGGCAAATTCGAGTCCGGTCGAGTATGACGAGGACACCCTGCGGGAGAGCTATCCTGAATTTTCAGGCGGTAGCCGCTGGGAAGATAGCGCTAGCGGAAACGATGACGATGATGCCGATTACGTTTTTCAGGAGGCGGATTCCCCCACGCTGCGCGAGCACTTGCTGAGCCAGACGATGTTAATGCCGCTCTCAAACCGGGACCAGACGCTCGTTTCGCTGCTGATAGACGCGATCAGCGAGGACGGCTACCTCGAGCAGTCGCTGGAAGAACTTGCAACGCTTTTGCCGGAAGATCAGGAGGTGGATCTGCTGGAAATGAATACAGCGCTCAAGCACATCCAGCATTTCGATCCGCCAGGTGTTGGCGCACGCAATCTAGCGGAATGTCTCAGCCTGCAATTGCGCGCCTTGCCTGCGGACACGCCGCGGCTCGACTTGGCTGTCGACCTGGTGGAACACCATCTGCCCGCCTTGGCAGCACGTGACTACGCCAAGCTCCGCAAGCTGCTGCGTTGCGACGAAGAAACTTTGCGCGAAACCCATCATCTGGTGACACAGCTTAACCCACGACCAGGAATGCATTTTACCCGCATCAGTTCTGATCAGTATATTCAGTATGAAATCGTGGTCAGAAAAGTAAAAGGGGTATGGATCGCCAGTCTGCACCAGGAGGCGATACCCAAGTTGCGCATCAATCAGCTTTACGCCGACATTCTCAAGCGCAACCGCGAAAGCTCCAACCAGTACCTGATGAGCCAAATGCAAGAAGCCAAATGGATGATCAAGAACATCCAGCAGCGTTTCTCGACTATTCTGCGCGTGTCACAAGCTATTGTCGACCGTCAGCGTAATTTCTTCGAGCATGGTGAAATTGCCATGCGGCCATTGGTTCTGCGGGAGATTGCCGATGAAGTCGGCCTCCATGAATCCACCATCTCCCGGGTCACTACAAGAAAATACATGCTCACGCCGAGAGGCGTTTATGAACTCAAGCATTTCTTCGGCAGTCATGTCGCCACGGATTCCGGCGGCGCATGTTCCGCCACGGCAATCCGTGCGCTGATCAAGCAACTGGTCGGCGAGGAAAACCAGAAAAAACCGCTGTCCGACAGCCAGATTGCCGACATTCTCGGAAAGCAGGGCATAGTCGTGGCGCGGCGCACTATCGCAAAATATCGCGAGTCCCTGCAAATACCCCCAGCAAGTCAACGCAAGTCTTTATAAAATCGATTTATCAACAAGGAGGAAATCATGAATCTGAATCTAACCGGCCATCATCTGGAAATCACCCCGGCCCTGCGCGATTATGTCAAAAGCAAGCTGGACCGAGTGACCAGTCATTTCGATCATGTCATCGACGTCAAGGTCACTCTTTCGGTGGAGAAGCTGAAGCAAAAAGTGGAAGCCACGCTGCACGTGCCCGGCAACGACCTGCATGTCGAATGCTCGGACGAAAACATGTACAGCGCCATTGACATGCTGGCGGACAAACTTGACCGCCAGGTGCTGAAGCACAAGGAGAAGCAGGGCGATCACCACCGGGCAAATGGTGCGTTGAAGCATCAGCCTACAAACTGACTTCTACCCATGGCCAACATCAGCGTCGACCAGCTTTATCGGGATGTTCGCCGCAAGTTGCGTTTGGATTGGGTGGCGGGCCAGGATGGGGGCGGCAACCTGCTGACCAGCGACACGGTCACCAAGCCCTCGCTGGCACTGATCGGCCACCTCAATTTTGTCCACCCCAACCGGGTGCAGGTGCTGGGCTGCGCGGAAATGGACTATCTGCGCAGCCTGAACGCCGTTGATGAAAAACAGGCCATAGCCAACCTGTTCTCCACCGATCTCGCCGCCGTGGTCGTCGCCAACGGCGAGGTACCGCCGCAGATGCTGTTACAGGCCGCGACCAGGCACAAAACGCCGCTCTTCACTTCTCCTGAAGCAAGTCCGCGCCTGATGGATGTCCTGAGCCACTATTTGGCTCAAGCCGTGGCGGAATCGATCAGCCTGCATGGTGTATTCATGGAGGTGCAGGGATTCGGCGTGCTGATCAAGGGCAATGCCGCCATCGGAAAGAGCGAATTGGCACTGGAATTGATCACGCGCGGCCATCGCCTGGTGGCGGACGACGTGACGGATTTCTTTCGCGTCACCCCGGAAAAGCTGGAGGGGCGATGCCCCCATCTTCTCCAGGATTTCCTCGAAGTACGGGGATTGGGTATTCTCAACATTCGGGAGCTGTTCGGGGACAATGCAGTGAAGCCGACCAAGCCGCTGGATCTCATTGTGCAGATGGAAATGGCAGAAACCCTTGAGCCCCATATGGTTGACCGTCTCCGGATCAAATCGCAGCATGAGAACATTCTTGGCGTCAATATTCCCAAAGTGCTGATCCCGGTGGCGGTTGGACGCAACATGGCAGTATTGGTGGAAGTCGCAGTGAGAAATCATGTCCTGTTGCTGCGCGGGGTCGACAGCACTCGCCAGTTCATGCAGCGGCAGCGCCGGGAAATCAAGCGCAACGCCATGCCTCGCGGAAAAGAGAACGACTGATGCAACTGCTCATTGTGACCGGGCTTTCCGGATCCGGAAAAAGCGTCGTCCTCAAGGCGCTGGAGGATAGCGGCTATTACTGCGTGGACAACCTGCCCACCACCCTGCTGCCGGAAACAGCCCAGCATCTGAGAAAGGCCGGACAGGCAAGAGTCGCCGTCAGCATCGATACGCGCAGCAGTACGCTGGAAGCGCTGCCTGAAATCATCCAGTCGTTGCGCGCCGACGCTGCTGATGTTCAAGTGCTGTTCCTTGAGTCCGGGACGGAAACACTGGTCAAGCGATTCAGCGAAACCCGTCGCCGGCATCCCTTGAGCGATACCGGCACCACTCTCGCGGAAAGCATCCGGCTCGAACGCGAAATGCTGGCTCAACTGGGCGACCTCAGCCATCGCATCGACACCAGTGATTTGAGTCCTAATACATTGCGCTCCTGGGTAAAGGATTTCATAGCGCTTGATCATAGTGGGCTGACGCTGCTTTTTGCCTCGTTCGGCTTCAAGCACGGCATTCCCCTGGATGCGGATTTCGTTTTCGATGTGCGCTGCCTGCCCAACCCGCATTACGACCCGGTGTTGCGGCCGCTTACCGGCAAGGACAAGGCTGTTATCGATTTTCTGCAAAGCCAGGAAAGCGCATCGGCCATGGCCGATGACATCCGGCAATTCGTCGGCAACTGGCTGCCGTGTTTCGTGCGCGACAACCGAAGCTACCTGACGGTGGCCATCGGCTGCACCGGCGGCCGACACCGTTCGGTCTACCTGACGGAACAACTGGCCGCATACTTCAGGACGCAAGGGCAACGGGTGCTGGTACGGCACCGGGAACTGGAATAACCAACGATTAAGGAACGACTGTGATTGGAATACTGATCATCACCCACGGCTCGCTGGGTGAAAGCCTGCTTCAATGTGCCGGCCATGTCATGGGTGGGCCACCCCCACAACTCAAGCAGATCGGCGTAGGCATGCATGGCGATCCTGCCGCGCTGCTGCCCCACGCACGGGAAATGGTCAAGGAACTCGACCGTGGCGACGGGGTACTGGTATTGTCGGATATCTACGGCGCCACGCCATGCAATCTGGCCAGCAAGCTGCTGATACCCGGCCGGGTAGAGGGTATTGCCGGCGTCAATCTGCCGATGCTGGTGCGGGCCCTGTCCTATCGTAACGAGCCGCTGGAGGTGCTGATCGAGAAAGCCATCGGCGGCGGTGTAGGCGGCGTCATTCATTTCACGCAGGAAAAATGTGGGCCTCATGGTTAAACAGGAAATTGAGATCATCAACAAACTGGGGCTGCATGCGCGCGCCTCTACCAAGCTCACCCAGGTGGCTGGACAATTCAACTCGGAAATCTGGATCGAGCGCAATGGCCGCCGCGTCAACGCCAAAAGCATCATGGGCGTAATGATGCTGGCTGCCAGCAAAGGCAGCAAAATTCTACTGGAAGCAAACGGAACCGACGAGACGGCTGCCCTGGCGGCACTGACTGCGCTCATAAACGATAAGTTTGGCGAAGGCGAATAGGATGAATCTGCGTTATTCGGAAAGTTGCTCTCAATGAGCTTCGGCTATTTTAAAGGTGGCACTCTATGAGCTTCACCATGCATGGCGTCGCGGTTTCCAGCGGCATCGCCATCGGCCAGGCGCACTTGGTGTCCCATGCCCTGCTGGAAGTGGCGCATTACTCGATTCCCAAGCACCTGGTGGAAGCCGAGGTGGTCCGCTTTGCGCAGGCCACCGATACCGTGCGCTACGACCTGGAAGGCATCCGCGCGACATTGCCGGCCAATGCGCCGGCCGAACTGGGTTCTTTTGTAAGCACCCACATAATGATCCTGGCAGACAAAGCTCTGTCCGAAGCGCCCAAGCAAATCATCCGCGAGGAGTTGTGTAACGCCGAGTGGGCGCTGAAGCAGCAGATGGATCATCTGGTGGCGCAGTTCGAGGAAATCGAGGACGAGTACCTGCGCGAGCGCAAGTTCGACGTGGTGCAAGTAGTGGAGCGCGTGATCAAAGTCCTGCTCGGCCATCCGAGCCAGGCACCGATGGGCAAGCAGGAAAGCAGCATGATCCTGGTGGCGCACGACCTGTCGCCGGCCGACGCCATCCAGTTCAAGCAGCACCAGTTCGCCGCCTTTGTCACCGACGTCGGCGGCGTCACCTCGCACACCGCAATTCTGGCGCGCAGCCTCAACATCCCATCCATCGTCGCCTTGCACCACGCGCGCGACCTGATCCACGACGGCGAGCTCATCATCGTCGACGGCAACCAGGGCGTGGTCATCGTCAATCCTGACAAGAATACCCTCACCGAGTACCGGCTCAAGCAGGAACAGTGGGAAATCGAACAGCAGAAGCTGAAACGGCTCAAGCTGACCAAGGCGGTAACGCTGGATGGCACGACGATCGAACTGCACGCAAACATCGAAATCCCGGAGGACGTGGCGCAAGCGAAGGCCGCAGGCGCCACCGGAATCGGCCTGTATCGTACCGAGTTTCTGTTCATGAACCGGCGCGAGTGGCCGGACGAGGAAGAGCAGTTCCAGGCCTACCGCAAGGTAGCGGAGGCGATGAAGGGCCTATCGGTCACCATCCGGACACTCGATTTGGGCGCAGACAAGCCGGCCAACCCCGATGAAGCCCGGACCTGCACCAATCCGGCGCTGGGCCTCCGCGCCATCCGCCTTTGCCTGGCGGAACCGCTGATTTTCCATACCCAGCTACGTGCCCTGCTACGCGCCTCGCACTACGGCAACGTCAAGATTCTGATCCCCATGCTGTCCTCCCTGTCGGAACTGCGCCAGGCCATCCACCTACTGGAGCGCGCCAAGCGCAGCCTGCGCGAGGAGAGCATCCCCTTCGACGAACAGATACAGATCGGCGGCATGATCGAGATTCCCGCCGCTGCCATCAAGGCTGAGGCCTTCGCGCGCGAACTCGATTTCCTCTCCATCGGTACCAACGATCTGATCCAGTACACCCTGGCCATCGACCGCACAGACGACAGCGTGGCGCACCTCTACAATCCCCTGCACCCGGCCGTGCTGCAGCTCATAGAAATGACCATCCGCGCTGGCGCCAAGGCCGGGAAATCCGTTTCCGTATGCGGAGAAATGGCCGGCGACCCCAAGCTGACGCGCCTGCTGCTCGGCTTCGGCCTGCGCCAGTTCTCCATGCACCCTGCGCACATGCTAGCAGTCAAGCACCAAGTGCTGCAATCCGACATCCCCAAGCTAGAGGTGAAGGTGCGCAAAATCCTGGCCAGTGCCGAAATGGACCGTATCGAACCGCTGCTCTACAAACTTAACCAATAAGCCCGGATTGGCTAAGCTGTGTCGCGCTGCTAGATTTTGTTTGTATGTGTACTGTGAGCGAAATTCAGTTGAGCACGGACTTGAGTTCCAGCTCTGATCTGGACCGGCTATTAATTTAAGTAAGAATCGATTTAGCAAATCCCGCCCTGAATTCTGATTTGTTCCCGTGTAAACTACATTTTCTTCATAATCAACAATAGGAGACTGCCATGACCGATGCTAGCGCCGATGACAAGAACATTGCCGTACTGACCCATCTGGGCGGTATCTTTTTCAGTGCCCTGCCAGGGCTGATCGTCTGGCTACTGAAAAAGGATGACAACGCTTTTATCGGGGAACAGGCGCGCGAGGCGCTCAATTTCCAGATTACCGTCCTGATCGGCTACATGCTGGCCTGGGTGCTGGCCTTCCTGCTGGTTGGATTCCTGCTGCTACCCATTATTTATATTGCCAATCTGGTACTGTGCATCGTCGCCGCCGTCAAGGTGAGCAAGGGCGAAGATTACCGCTATCCGCTGACACTACGTCTTATCAACTAAGGATTTTCGTTTCATGCAAAACCCGTTGCTGCACTTTTCCGGGCTGCCCCACTTCGACCAAGTCAGGCCAGAGCACGTCACCCCTGCCATACAACAGTTACTCTCCGAGGGAAGGGCGCTGATCGCGCAACTGGTTTCCGAACCTAGCACGCCGACTTGGGAAAGCTTCGCTTGCCCGCTGGAAAATTTTGAAGAAAAGCTCTCCCGCGCTTGGTCGCAAGTGTCACACATGAACGCGGTGGTCAACAGCCCGGAATTGCGTGAGGCCTACAATGCCAACCTGTCCATAATTACTGCTTTTTACGCAGATTTATCACAGAATGAAGCGTTATACGCAAATTTCAAGCAGGTTCGCGCCAACGCTGAATTCGATCAATTAAATACCGCGCAGCGCAAGATCGTGGAAAACGAGCTGCGCGATTTCCGCTTGGGCGGCGCCGAACTGCCGGAGGCGCAAAAGGCGCGCTTCAAGGCGATTCAGGAAGAGCTTTCCGCCCTGTCCTCCAAGTTTGAAGAAAACGTACTGGACACCACCAACGACTTCGCCCTGTTCGTAAAAGATGTGGCCGAACTGTCCGGCATCCCGGACGACGCCTTGCAGGCCGCACGCGAAGCGGCCGAGGCTGACGGCAAGCCGGGCTGGAAATTCACTCTGCATTTTCCCTCCTACATGCCGGTGCTGCAATACTCCGACAATCGTGGATTACGCGAAAAGCTCTATTACGCCTACGCAACCCGTGCTTCGGAATTTGGCAAACCGGAGTGGGACAACACGGCTCTGATTACGCAGTTACTCAAACTGCGTGCCGAGGCGGCGCAATTGCTGGGCTACGATAATTATTCCCAGCTTTCGCTCGTCACCAAAATGGCGCAATCACCGACGGAAGTGACGGATTTTCTGCGTACCTTGGCAGTCCGTGCCCGCCCGTTTGCCGAGCGAGATATGCACGAGTTGTGCGCCTACGCAGCCGAGACACTTGGTCTAACCCAACTCGAAGCCTGGGATGTCGCCTACGCCTCGGAAAAGCTGCGCGAGGAAAAATACGCATTCTCCGACCAGGAAGTGAAGCAGTATTTCCCGGAGCCGCAGGTGTTGCATGGCTTGTTCAAGGTGACCGAGACCATTTTTGGCGTGCATGTGAAGAAGTCGCACGCAGCGGTGTGGCACCAGGATGTTTCCTTCTATGAGATTACCGATCGCGACGGCCATCTGATCGGTCAGTTCTACCTCGACCTCTACGCCCGTAACAACAAGCGTGGCGGGGCGTGGATGGACGAGGCTATCACGCGCCGCAGAAAAGCCCATGGCATCGAAACTCCGGTGGCGTTTCTCACCTGCAATTTTTCCGCTCCGGTAGGCGACAATCCCGCGCTGTTCACGCACGATGAAGTCATCACGATGTTCCACGAGTTTGGTCACGGCCTGCACCATCTGCTGACCAAGGTCGAGGATTACGGTGTTTCCGGCATCAAGGGCGTGGAATGGGACGCGGTGGAGCTTCCCAGCCAGTTCATGGAAAATTTCTGCTGGGAATGGGAGGTTTTGCGCCACATGACCAAGCACGCGAACACGGGCGCACATTTACCGCGCGAGCTGTTCGACAAGATGGTCGCCGCCAAGAATTTCCAGGCTGGCATGCAGACCGTGCGCCAGATCGAATTCTCGCTGTTCGATATGCGGCTGCACTGTGAGTTTGACCCGCAGGGCTCCAAGACGCCCTTGCAACTATTGGAAGAAATCCGCAACGAGGTTGCCGTGGTACGCCCACCGAGTTGGAACCGCTTTCCCAACAACTTCTCGCACATCTTCGCCGGCGGCTATGCGGCGGGCTACTACAGTTACAAGTGGGCGGAAGTGCTATCCGCCGATGCCTACAGCCTGTTCGAAGAAAACGGCGTGCTGTGCGAGCAGACTGGTCACCGCTTCTGGAGCGAGATCCTGGCACAGGGAGGTTCGCGACCGGCGCTGGAATCGTTCATGGCATTCCGGGGAAGGGCGCCCACGATAGACGCCCTGTTGCGCCATAATGGCATGGATGAAACCGGCATGGCGTCAACAGCCAAACCCTGAATCAATTCAGCCCGACTTCACCAGTTTCTGCACCACCAGGCTGCCCACCATATCGCCTTCGACATTGACCGCAGTACGGAAGGCATCCAGCAAGCGGTCGATGGGCAGCAGGATGGCGATGGCCTCGGCTGGCAGGCCGACGGATTGCAGCACCATCACCATGGTCACCATGCCGGCACTGGGGATGCCCGGCGCGCCGATGGCCGCCAGCATGGCGGTGACAAAAACGATACCCTGCTGCATCAGGTTGAGGTCGATGCCGACCAGGTTGGCGACGAACAGCGCGGCGGCGGCCTCGTACAGCGCGGTGCCGTCCATGTTGACGGTGGCGCCCAGCGGTACCACGAAGCCGGCGATTTCCGGCTTCACATGCAGGTGCTGCTCAGTACAGCGCAGGGTGACAGGCAGCGTGGCGGAACTGGAACTAGTGGCGAAAGCGGTCACCAGCGCCTCACGTGCGCCGCGCCAGAAGTGTAGGGGCGATACTCGCGTAACCAGATAGAGGATCAGCGGCAGGACCACAACGCCATGCAGCAAGGTCGTTCCCAGCACCACCGCGACGAACTTCAGCAGGGTCGATAGCAACGCGACATCCTGCGTGGCCACCAGTTTGGCCAGCAGCGCCATGATACCGAGCGGTGCCAACCGCATGATCCAGCCGACGATGCGCAAGGTGATTTCCAACCCCTCCTGCAACAGCGCGAGAATGTTGCGATAGCGCTCGCCACCCGCCACCAGCGCGACACCGACGAACAGGGCAAAGACGACGATGGCCAGCACATCACCCTGCGCCAGTGCGGCAAAGGGGTTGAGGAACAGGCCATGCAGAAAGCTCTGCGCGAACTCACCCAGCGTCATCTGCTTGGCCTCGAAACTTTGCATGGCGTCCTGGAACAGCGCCAGATCCAGCCCCTTGCCAGGCTCGAACAGGTTGGTCGCGCCCATGCCCAACATGATGGCGACCGCCATGGAGAACAGGAAGAATCCAAGCGTCGCGACCCACACCCGGTGCATCTGGCGGTGCGCGCGCAGATTAGCGACGCCGACGGCAATGGAGGTGAACACCAGCGGCACCAGGATCATTTTCAGCAAATCGATGAACAGGTTGCCGAGCAGTCCGGCGGCGTACAGTCCCTGTTGCGCGGTGGCGGAATCCTTACCAGTCGCAGCCAGCCACAGGCCCAGCAATATGCCGAACGCAGCGCCGAGAAGAATTTGCGTATTCAGTGCAAATCGCGGCATCAGGCAGACCCCCCTTGCAGTATTAAGCCCAGATAGGCGGCAAACGTCGCGCCGATAATCCCTGCCGAAACTCGCGCCCAGCGTGCGATACCCACCACCCCGCGCACGAACAGCTCGCCGCCGATGGCGGCAAAAAAACGCCCGCAAGCAGCAGTAGATAAGGATTTGTCAGCATGGGTGCGCTTTCCTTCGGAGTTGGTAATTTATCCGGTCGGAATTGTAACCTATTCTACCCAGTGACATTTCATTCCGCAGGTGGAGCGCTATATGCAAACAATTCCTGCCGCGCTGCCTCGCTGATGGCGACCACGGCAGGGTGAGTAAAACGCCGTTCGACCGTGATCGCGTAAAAATAATCCAGCACTTCGGCAACCTGCCCAATCTCAACCACGCCAAGTTGTTGCACAATTTCAGCAGCAATCGCTGATGGTACGACAAATATCCCCACGCCCGCCTGGCCAAAGGTTTTCATCAGAGCGCTGTCGTCAAATTCGCCCACCACCCGTGGGCACAGGCGTCGCACATCCAACCAGCGCATCAGCCGTCCGCGCATGGCGGTATCCATGCTCGGCACCAGTAGCGGCGCATGATTGAGGCTCCCGGGGAAATCCTTGCCATATTGTCCGGCCAGTTTGGGCGCGGCAAAAAAACTCACGCCGCATTCACCCAGCTTGTGGCTGTAGCCCTTGATGTTCAATTCCGCTGGCATCGGACGGTCGGCCAGCACCATGTCCAGGCGGTGTATGGCCAGTTCGCCCAGCAGCCGCTCCAGCTTGTCTTCCCGGCACACAATCTTGATTGGCTCGGCCAGTTCCAGCGCCGGGGCAAGCAGACGATAAACAATAGACTTTGGCATGACATCGGCAATACCCACGCGAAGCTGCGAGGCGCGTCCGGGGACATTGTCACGTAGAGCCTGCTCCATTTCCGTGCCGATTTCAAATATCTCATCAGCGTAGGATAAAGCCCGCCGCCCGGTTTCCGTCAACTCCAGCCCGCGCCCAACACGACGAAACAACGCAGCGCCCAAAGCCGTTTCCAGCAGGCCGATCTGCCCGCTAAGGGTTTGCGGCGTCAGATCAAGCTGCTCGCTGGCGCGGGCGATACTACCGGCGCGCGCGACTTGCCAGAAATAATGCAGTTGTTTGTAGTTCAGCATAATGTATCAATCATCTGTTTTCTACGAATAATTTATCAGTATATTCTTTATTTTTACGATGTATTGAATCCCCTATGATGATCTCGCTTTCAACACCCAACAAAGGAGATCATGATGCAACTCGATATACAGACAAACGGGTTTTCGCTGACCGATGGTTTGCGCAACTACACCAAATGGCGTATGCAGTTTGCCGTGGATCGCAATGACACACACGTGATGCGCGCGCGGGTGCGTCTTGCCGACGTCAATGGGCCGCGCGGTGGGATAGACAAGCGTTGCCAGATCGAACTCGCGCTGGCCGGGCAGAAGAGCATTGTCATTGAAGATACAGAGGCTGATTTGTACGTTGCCATTGACCGTGCCAGCGAGCGCTGCGCGCGCACGCTGAACCGGCGACTGGAGCGTTCGCGGGAACGCTTGAAGAAAGCTATCCCCATGCATCATGAACCGGAGGAATGACCCTGTCAATGTACGCCATCACCCGCATCGTCGTCGCTACCGACTTTTCTGCCGCTGCCGAGCGCGCGGTGCGACGTGCTGCGCTGATGACGAAACAACTCGGCGCAGAACTGCACCTGCTGCATGTAGTACAGCCTTTGGATTTATACCCTGGAGCACAGAGAGCGCGCCAATTACGCTACTTTGGGCAAATACTGCAAGAGGCGAGCAATAGCCGGCTCGCCACCCTGGCTAGCGCGCTAAACCAGCACTTTGCGATCCCGGTGATTGCCGCTACACGCATCGGTCGCGTTCACGCGCAAATTGCTGACTACGCCAAAGTCAACGCTGCAAGCCTGGTAGTGGCTGGCGCACGGGGGGAGAACACTTTTCTCGATTTGCTTCTGGGCTCCACCGTCTCACGCCTGCTGCGTGCAGCTGACTTCCCGGTGCTGATTGTCAGGAATAGCGAAGTAGATATCTATCGGCGGGTCATCGCGGCAGTGGATTTTTCAGACGGATCCGCCAAGGTGCCGGTGCTCGCTCGAACAGCCGCTCCGGGTGCCCGTATCGAACTGCTATACATTTTCAATCAGGTTCAGGAAGCGCGTATGCGTGAAGTGGGCCTAGATGATGCCAAGCTGGATCAATACTGCGACCAGGCGCTGGCGGAAGTGGGCGAACAACTGGACAAGATACTGGCAGAACAGGGTGATGATCAGATGGTCGGCCAAGTTCTGAGCGGCTATCCGCCGGCAGAAATCTGTACCCGTGCCGCGACAGTAAACGCCGATCTGATCGTCTTGGGCAGGTTTGGCGCGGGCGGTTTGGAAGAGTGGCTGCTGGGCGGCGTCAGCAAGGACGTAGCTCATGTAGCGAACTGTGATGTGCTGTTGGGCTGCTGAACCTTCGACGCAGGCGCCTTGAACGGAGGTCGGCGATGTTTTCTACTCTGGCAAACCGGGTGGGACAGTAAGACATCTGTTTTGCAGGGTTCAGATTAAGCCTCTGAACCCGAGCTTCCAAGGCTCAAGACTTAACTAACTTTGAGGAAACAATGCATGAAAATTTTCACATTAACCCTATTAGCTGCAACCAGCATTCTAGCGAGCAACCCAGCCTTTGCCGACACTACCGCACAATGCGCGCCGATCAGTAAAGAACAGGTCGTAGCGCTGTTCGACCAGTGGAATGCCTCGCTCAAAACCGGCAACCCGGACACGGTGACGGCCAACTATTCGGACGATGCAGTGCTGCTGCCGACCGTATCGAACAAGTCGCGTACCAACCATGCCGAGATCCGCGACTACTTCGTGGATTTCCTGCAAAAACATCCGCAGGGCACGATCGACAGCCGCACCATCAAGCTGGGGTGCAACACGGCGACAGACATGGGCATCTACACGTTCAAACTGAAAGACGGCAATACGAGCAAAGAGGTGCAGGCGCGCTATACCTTTCAGTATGCGTTTGAAAATGGCAAATGGGTGATTGAGCACCATCACTCATAGGCCATGCCCGAAAAAGTAACGATGAAGCACTAATGCTACACCTGCCTGCCGGGCATCGGCAGGCAGGTATCAACCCAAGGAGGCGATCAACATGAATACGCAAGCCCAAGTGACCACCCTCGACCGCGCCCAAGCCGGTGCGCTTTCCACCAACAAAGTAATACGCAACACCTACATGCTGCTGTCGATGACGCTGGCTTTCAGCGCCTTGGCCGCAGGCGTGTCGGCGGCGCTGAAACTGCCGCATCCCGGCCTGATCGTCACGCTGATCGGCTATTTCGGCCTGCTGTTTTTGACCACCAGGTTCCGCAACAGCGGGCTGGGCATCGCCTTTGTATTTGGACTCACCGGCTTCATGGGTTACACGCTGGGGCCGATTGTCAGCCACTATCTCGCCATGCCCAACGGCTCGCAAGTGGTAATGACGGCGATGGGCGGCACGGCGGCCATCTTCCTCGGCCTGTCGGCTTATGTGATGACTACCCGCAAGAATTTCAGCTTCATGGGCGGTTTTCTCACAGTCGGCATCCTGGTCGCCTTTCTCGCCGGCCTTGGCGCGATGTTCTTTGAGATGCCCGGCTTGTCGCTGGCGGTGTCGGCCATGTTCGTGCTGCTGATGTCGGGTCTGATTCTGTACGAGACCAGCAATATCATACATGGCGGCGAAACCAACTATGTGATGGCGACCGTCACGTTGTTCGTGTCAATCTTCAATCTGTTTACCAGCCTGTTACAATTGCTGGGGTTTGCCAGTAACAACGACTGAACATTGCGCGGATCAAAGAAACCAGATGTTTCCCCTAATTTGAGAAAACGATGAAACAACTCGAGCACGGTTTGGAACATTTCATTTTCAACAGCCGCTGGCTGCTGGTGCCTTTTTATCTGGGGCTGATCGGCAGCATCGCCCTGCTGCTGGTCAAATTCGTCAAGGCGTTTATCGTGCTTGCGCCGACCGCGTTTTATGGCAGCGGGAACGATGTCCTGCTCGGCATCCTTTCGCTGGTAGACACCACGCTGGTTGCCAATCTGCTACTCATTATCATTTTCGCCGGTTATGGAAACTTCGTGTCAAAACTGGATACAGCCGGAAGCGAGGACCGTCAAAGCTGGATGGACGAAGCGAGTTTTTCCAGTCTCAAACTCAAGCTCATCGGCTCCCTGATCGCCATTTCCGGGGTTGATCTGCTGCGATACTTTGTTAACCTCCACGAGGTCATTGCGACAGAGCAGGGTCATTACGAACTTGGTTGGGCCATCGGCATCCACCTGACCTTCGTGGTTTCGGGCATCATGTTCGCGCTGACGGATCGTATCGCCGAGAACAAGCACGGCGACGGGCAGAAATAAACCCTCGCATCTCAGGAGCTACAAATGAAACGCACTCTCTATTTTCTTGCCACCAACCTTGCCATTGTCCTAGTGCTGTCGGTCACCATGCGCATCCTGGGGGTAGAGCCTTACCTCAACGCGCAAGGCCTTAACCTTGGCAACCTGCTGACATTCGCCGCCATCATGGGCTTTGGCGGCGCGTTCATTTCACTCGCCATTTCCAAGTGGACAGCCAAGCGCATGTCGGGCGCGGTGGTGATTGAGCAGCCACGCACACAATCCGAAATCTGGCTGGTGGATACCGTCAGGCGCCAAGCGCAGGCAGTCGGCATCAAAATGCCGGAAGTAGCGGTGTTCGATTCGCCGGAAGTCAACGCCTTCGCCACCGGCATGACCAGGAACAGTTCGCTGGTTGCGGTTTCTTCAGGCTTGCTCAATACCATGAGCAAAAATGAGGCCGAAGCGGTGCTGGCACACGAGGTTTCGCATATCGCCAACGGCGACATGGTGACGCTGGCGCTGATTCAAGGCGTGGTCAACACCTTTGTCATGTTCCTCTCACGCGTCATCGGCTATGTAGTGGACAAGGTCGTATTCAAGACCGAGCGCGGCACCGGCCCGGCCTTTTTCGTCACCATGATCATCGCCGAACTGGTGCTGGGCGTGCTGGCCTCCATCATCGTCATGTGGTTCTCGCGTCAGCGTGAATTCCGCGCGGATCGCGGCGGCGCCAGCCTCGCCGGGCGGCAAAATATGATCGCCGCTCTGGAGCGCCTCAACAGCCTGCATCCGGCACCCCTGCCGGACAAGATGGCGGCCTTCGGCATCAGCGGTGGCGGCGCGTCCGGCATCAAGCGCCTGTTCATGACCCATCCGCCGCTGGAAGAGCGTATCGCTGCACTCAAGGCGGTGCAGTGAATGAACGTGCGGCTGGAGGGACTTGGCCCGGTCCGCTGTGCTGTCCGACCTGGGCGAACTGGATTCTGCGGCAAAGGCTGCCATCCGGACTTTACAACCGTTAATGCATAACTGAGTAAGAACTTCATGTTGAAAAACCATCGGACATTTCTGCATGAATAACACCATCTCCATCGGCGAACCATGGATGTGGGCCGCCTTCGTCGCCTTCGTGATGGTCATGCTGGCGCTGGATCTGTTTGTGTTCGGCGGAAACAAGGCGCACAAGATGAGCGCCAAGGCGGCGGCCGCCTGGTCGCTGGCATGGGTGGGTCTGGCATTGCTGTTCAACGTCGGTTTGTGGTGGCATCTGAACGGCACGGTTGGGCAGGAAATCGCCGACCGCAAGGCGCTGGAATTTCTCACCGGGTATCTGATCGAGAAGTCGCTGTCGGTGGACAACATTTTCATCTTTTTGCTGATCTTCTCATCCTTCCACGTCGCCGCAGAATACCAGCGCCGGGTGCTTGTCTTCGGTGTGCTGGGCGCCATCGTCATGCGCGCCATCATGATCCTGGCCGGGGCCTGGCTGGTACGCGAGTTTAACTGGGTGCTCTATATTTTCGGCTTCTTCCTGATTGTTACCGGCATGCGCATGCTGATCATGGCGGAGAAAGAGCCCGATCTTGGAAAGAATCCGGTACTTAAATTCGCACGCCGGCATCTCCGCATCGCGGAAGGCGATCACGGTGAGAAATTTACCGTGATGCAGGACGGCGTGCGCTATTTCACGCCGCTGTTCCTGGTGCTGATCCTGATCGAGGCTTCCGACCTCGTATTCGCCGTGGACTCCATCCCGGCCATTTTCGCCATCACCACCGACCCGTTCATTGTCTTCACCTCCAACATTTTCGCTATCATGGGGCTGCGCGCGCTGTACTTCCTGATGGCTGGCGTGGCAGATCGGTTCCACCTGCTGAAATATGGCCTGGCCATGGTGCTCACTTTCATCGGTGCCAAGATGCTCATTGCGCCCTGGTATCATGTGCCGGTGGCTGCTTCGCTCGCCATCGTCGCCGTGCTGATCGGGGCAAGTGTCATCGCCAGTTTGATCGCCACGCGCAAGGAATCGGCCTGATGCTGCCTCGAGGTTCTCTGCGACAATGATGCGCGGAGCTTAAGCCTGAATACAATCTGAATGCCTTATCCATTCCGCCAACAATAATGGCCTCTCACATGGACCCGCATACCCAAGCCGTTGTGGAAGATCAAGTCTGGCACACCTTGCATCAGGAAGCCCTGACCGTCGCGCTCGGCGCTTCGCTCTCCACCGGCCTGACTGAGCGTGATGCTGCCGACCGCCTCGCCCACTTTGGTGAGAACCGGCTGGCTGAAGCACAGCCTCGCCCGCTTTGGCTCAAATTCCTTGACCAGTTCAAAAACTTTCTGGTGATCGTGCTGCTGTTCGCGGCGGCACTGGCCTGGACTATCGGCGAGATGAAGGACGCAGTGGTCATCCTGCTGGTGGTGGTGTTCAATGCCGGGCTGGGTTTCTATCAGGAATACCGGGCGGAGCGCACGCTGGCGGCATTGAAGGGCATGCTGGCGGCGCACGCACGGGTGCGGCGAGCGGGACAGGTGCAGGAAATCGAAGCGGTGTTTCTGGTGCCCGGCGATATCGTTCTGCTGGAAGCGGGCGACCGCATCCCCGCCGACGGGCGGCTGCTCGCGGCGCATAATCTCGAAGTTGAGGAAGCCGCGCTGACCGGCGAATCGCATGCCGTAGGTAAGTCGGTCGCCACCTTGATGGATGCCAATCTCCCGCTGGGCGACCGCATCAACCTCCTGTACATGAACACGGTGCTGACGCGCGGCCGCGCCGAACTTCTGGTCACTGCCACCGGCATGACGACCGAGATGGGCAAGCTGGCCGGCATGATCGCGGCGGCGGAAGAAGGCGAAACGCCGCTGCAACGACAACTCGACTCCTTGGGCAAGAAACTGGCTGCCATCGCCGGGGTGGTGGTGGCGCTGATCTTCGGCCTCGACTTCGCGCGCGGCCTGCCTTGGACAGAAGCCGCGCTGACAGCTGTGGCCCTGGCAGTAGCCGCCATCCCAGAGGGCCTGCCGGCGGTGGTCACGGTGACGCTCGCCATCGGCATGCACCGCATGGCACAGAATCGCGCCATACTGAAAAAACTTTCCGCCGTGGAGACGCTGGGCTCCACCACGGTAATCTGCTCGGACAAGACTGGCACGCTCACCATGAACCAGATGACGGCGCGCGCGGTCTGGTTCGCGGGACAACGCTTTGCCGTCAGCGGCGAAGGTTACCTGGCGGCGGGCAGCATCTCCCCCCTCCCTCAGGCAGAGAAACTGGTAGAACTGCGTCCCCTCCTCCTGCCCATGGCGCTATGCACCGAATCGCGCGTGCGCGATGGCCAACTCATCGGCGACCCCACAGAAGGCGCGCTGTGGGTGCTGGCGCAAAAGGGCGGCCTCAATCCGGAATACGAACAGGATGAACAGCCGCGCCTTGCCGAAATCCCGTTCGATTCCGCGCACAAGTTCATGGCGACTTTCCACCATGTCGGCGATGTGGTGGAAATGTTCATCAAGGGCGCGCCGGACGTGTTGCTGGCGCACGCCACGCAGTGGCTCGCCGGTAGCGATGTGGAGCCGCTGGACGCCGCCAGGCGCCAGTGTATAACAGACGAAAACGAGCATCTCGCCGGGCAGGCGCTGCGTGTATTGGCAGTGGCGAGGCGCGTGATTCCGGCGCACGATTTCGACCCGGCGGGCGACCTGTGGGCTTGGGTGGGCGGCTGGACGTTTGTGGGATTGGCCGGGCTGATGGATCCGCCGCGCCGCGAGGCGAAGCGCGCCATCGCCCACTGCAAACACGCGGGGATCCAGGTCAAGATGATCACCGGCGACCACAAGGCCACCGCCGCGGCCATCGGCCACGAACTGGGGCTGGATGGCGAGGTGGTGAGCGGCGCGGAACTGGATGCCATGAGTGACGACGAACTTGCGCGACGCATCGACGCCATCAGCGTTTTCGCCCGCGTCTCTCCCGCGCACAAGGTCAGGATCGTCAAGGCGCTGAAGATGGATGGCCATGTGGTGGCCATGACCGGTGACGGGGTGAACGACGCGCCCGCGCTCAAGGCCGCCGACATCGGCGTGGCCATGGGCATTACCGGCACCGCGGTGACCAGGGAAGCGGCGACCATGGTGCTGACCGACGACAATTTCGCCACCATCGTGCGCGCGGTGGAGGAAGGCCGCGTGGTTTACGACAACATCGTCAAGTTCGTACGTTTCCAGCTATCCACCAACATCGGCGCCATCCTCACCGTGCTGATGGCAACGCTGCTTGGGCTCCCTGCGCCGTTCACCGCGATTCAGCTGCTGTGGATCAACATCATCATGGACGGCCCGCCCGCCATGAGCCTGGGGGTAGAGCCGGGACGGCCGGAGATCATGCATGCGCCGCCGCGCCCACAAGCCGCGCAGATTCTCACGATGTCCCGCCTCGGCCGCCTCGCGCTGTATGGCGCCACCATGATGGCCGGCACCATCTGGCTGTTCCGGGAAGAGTTGGCGGTGCATGGGTCTGCCCATGCGTTGACACTGGCCTTCACCACCTTCGTGCTGTTCCAGTTTTTCAACGTGTTCAACGCCCGCAACGAGCATGGCAGCGCCTTCAACGCCCACTTCCTGAAGAACGGCAAGCTCTGGCTGGCTCTGCTCGGCGTATTGGCACTGCAGATCGTGGCGGTACACTGGCCGCCTGCGCAAGCAATTTTCGGCACCACAGATTTAATGCTCGATGACTGGCTGAAAGCCGCACTGGTCGCATCCAGCGTGCTGCTGCTGGACGAGGCGCGCAAGCTTATTTCCAGAGCGTGGAAATGACGCTACGCTTTGGCCGCTTTTTTCGGCTTTGGTGCAACCTTGGGCTTGGCCGCTGGTTTTGATTTTGCTTCCGCCGCCGCCTTGGGTTTGGCCATCCTTGCAGGCTTTTTGGGGGAAACAGGCGCTACCTCCTCGGTTTTTTCAACCACCGCCACCGGCTCTGGCACTTCATCGGGCAAAGGCTTGTCGTTGGCAGCCAGCCGTTCGAATGCAGCGGCAAAGAAACCGTCGGTGCCGTGTACGTGCGGCAACAACTTGAGCGTCATGCCAGTATCAAGCTCGACTTTTTGCTGAGCGAGAATTTCTGCGGTACTGAGCGCCTTGAACTCGGGATGGTTCGCCAGGAAAGCCTCGACGACAGCCTCGTTTTCTTCACGCAACAGGCTGCAGGTGGCGTACACCAGGCGCCCTCCCACTTTAACCAGTTTGGCGGCTGCGTCGAGAATATTGCCCTGCTTGATGCTCAATTCGGCGATGTCCATCTCGGTCTGCCGCCATTTGAGATCCGGGTTGCGGCGCAAGGTGCCGAGGCCGCTGCAGGGCGCATCAACCAGCACGCGATCGAACTTCTGCGCCAGGCGCTTGAGCTTCTGGTCGCGTTCGTTGACGATCAGTTGCGGGTGGACATTGGAAAGGCCGGAACGTGCCAGACGCGGCCTCAAATTGGAGAGGCGTTTCTGCGCCACGTCAAAGGCGTAAAGGCGACCGCTGTTGTACATCATGGCACCCAGCGCCAGCGTCTTGCCGCCGGCCCCGGCACAGAAATCGGCCACCATTTCGCCGCGACGGGGCGCCAGCAGCAGCGCCAGCAACTGGCTGCCTTCATCCTGCACTTCGACCACGCCTTTGGTAAACAGCACATGTTTGTTGAGCGCGATCTTCTCTTTTAGGCGCACGCCATCCGGGGAATAGGGTGTGGGCGCGGCCTCGATACCCTCCTTGGCGAACAGCGCCAGCACTGCCTCGCGCTGGCCGTTGAGCCGGTTTATACGTAAATCCAGCGGCGCCGACGGGTGCATCGAGCGTGCCAATGTGAGCGCTTGCTCATCGCCGTACTGATGAACCAGCTTTCCCCACAGCCAGTCGGGCAGGTCAGCCTGGATAGCCAGCGGCAGGTTTTCCGTGGACTTGGCCTTGATGGCGTGCGCCCATTCAGTCTGCTGCTTGTTCAACAACGGGCCGAGGTCGCGCAGACTCACGCCTTGCAACCGCAGCAATACGCCCAGCAACAAGCGGCGCGCATCAGGGCCGTCGCAGAGGTATTCCAAAAGGCGGCGGCGGCGTAATGCCTGATAGACGGTTTCCGCAATGAACGCACGATCTTTCATGCCCAGCTTCGGGTTTTCTCGAAAGTAAGCACCCAATTTCGCATCCGCCGGGCCGTGAGGAGACAGCACGGTTGCCAATGCCATGGCGGTCTGGCGCAACAGGTTTTCGTTGAGTTGGGTCATATTTTTCCTGACAAGGTTTTAGCCAAAAAGAAGCAACACGCATAAGGGGGAGAAATCAATCCGCAAGAAGCCTATGGGGCTTCCATGTCGATGGCCATTGGAAATCCGATAGATTTGTGAACTCTCTGCGGCCTGAATTTCAAGATGCGTTCATTCCGCCAATAAGCGCGTAACAATGCGATCCGTTAGCGTGCCATCCTTTTCCGTCATGCTGATTTTTACCGGCAGGTAATAATAATCCACTGCCACCCACAGTTCCGTTTTTTCGTCGCCATCACCGCTACGGCGGCCAAGGTGCCAGGTGCGCAGCTTGCCAACCCTAGTATCCAGCATCTCCTCGCCCTCGAAATAATATTCATAAATCTTGAGCTTCTTGCCGTTCGTGACAGCCAGATGCATTTCCTGCAAGGGGGGAACGAACATGAATTGGTACATAAAGCTCATCATGTCCTGCGCGCCATCCTGTAATGCCGCGGTGCGGCGCTTGGCGCCACTCTCCATGGTCACTGTTCCGGCCTGCCAGTCGAAGGAAACCCTGCGCTCCATACTGGCCTTGTTGCCATACTGGTACAAGAAGCTTGATGGCCGCAGTCCGTGCTCGGTGACCATGCCTTCGCTTTTTTGCACCAGATCGGACAAAACCAGCGCCAGCATCCCCTTGGGCTCGATCTCGCTTTGCAGCACATAACTTCCGTCATCAGCAACCTGATATTTTTGCCGTTCCACGCCGGCCGTGCCGCCCTTGCGCATAACCTGGAAATCGATCTCCACGTGGCGCGGTGGCGGAGGCAATTTTTCTTCTTCTGGCGGGGTAAAAGGCTGTTCCGCAACTGCGGCGGGTTCCTCAACCCTTGAGGTTTCCTGTTCCTGCGGCTCTGCCACCGGAGGTGGTGAAGGCTCCGCCGGTTGCGTCGATACAGATGCCGGAGAAGTTTCTGCTTCCGCCAGCGGCTCTGCTTCCGCCAGCGGCTCTGGTTCCGGCTGTGGAGCAGGTTTTGCGGTTGACTTGGGCTTTTGCCTGGCAACCACCGGCGGCTTATCAGAAGGCGGCGCGTGCCTGATAGGTGGAGGATTCACCAGCCGAACCACGATGAGGTCAGCCTGTTCCTGCTCAGGCATTGCAAACCGCAGGCCGCCGGCCAGCCACAGATGCGCCAGCAACGACAGCAGAAGCGCCACCAGCAGGCGACCCCAGTTGTCGCGGAACCGACGCATGTCATACCATTTCATCATCAAAGGTGATCGCAACGCCCGCAAACAGGCAGTACAGCAAGCGAAGACTTTCGCTGCAGAATGGCATCATTCAAAGTGCAGGCTGGTCAAGACCTGTTCCAGAGTTCCGCCCTGGTCATCCGGCATCACGATGCGCACCGGGATGTAGTGGGCATCGACACCCAGCCACAACTGTTTCTCGTCGCCGCCTTCGGTGGCGTTGACGAAATGCAGGGTCTTGTAAGTGCCTGCTGTGGTTTCCACCGGCGCATCGCGCGCCTCGATCCGGTAATGATAAGTCTTCAACTTTCTGCCCGTCGTGACGGGAAGTTGCACGTCATCCCCCTGCGGCGGCGCAAACATGAACTGGTAGGCGTAGCTTGCGAGATCCTGCGTGCCAGGCGGCAGCGCCACGGCCTTGGTTTTGCCTTTGGCTACCATGGTCAGTATGCCGGCTGCCCAGTCGAAATCCGCCGTTATCTTCCGCTTGGGGTCATCGCCCTGATCCTGTTCGAAATGCGTGGGGCGCAACCCCTCCGGCGTGACATCGCCCTCGCTCACCAGGCGGCGCTTGCCGAACAGCGAATAAACACCGATGCCCTTGGTAATGCTTTCCAGCTTGTAGCGCCCGCCTTCCTGACGATAAGTTTCGGTGACATCGGCGAACGGCTGACCATTGCGGGTGACATGGTAGGCAACGGTGAAATTTTGCGGCGCAGCCAACGCGCTGGTGGCCAGCAACAGCGAGAGAACGATCCAAAGACGGCGCATGCCGGATTTCCTCCTTGTTGGTACAGCCAGATAACGCGCCAAGGGCGCGAACGATTACAGACGCACTTTCCGCAGACGGGGGCTACACTACCAGCGTCTGCGCCTCGCCTTCGGCACGCCGGCGGATGCTGCCGATGCGATACACCTGCTCGCCTTCGGCCGTCAGCAGGCTTTGCGCGCGTTCGGCATCGGCAGCGTCAACAATCACCACCATGCCGATGCCGCAGTTGAAGGTGCGGTGCATTTCGTCGTGGGTCACGTTGCCCTGCGCTTGCAGCCACTGGAACAGCGGCGGCAGGGTCCAGGCGCTTTGCTGGATTTCGGCGGTGAGCCGTTCTGGTAAAACGCGCGGCACGTTGCCGGTCAGGCCACCGCCGGTGATATGCGCCATGCCTTTGACCGGAAGCGTCGCCAGCAGTTTCAACAGCGGCTTGACGTAGATGCGCGTCGGCGCCATCACCACGTCGCGGAACAGCTGGCCATGGAAGTCGCTGTCCATGTCGATGCCGGACAACTCGATCAGCTTGCGCACCAGCGAGTAGCCGTTGGAATGCGCGCCGCTGGATGCCAGCCCCAGTACCACGTCGCCGTCGATTATGGTCGAGCCGTCGATGATGGCCTCTTTTTCCACGCAGCCGACGGCAAAACCGGCCAGGTCGTATTCTCCGGCCGGGTACATACCCGGCATTTCCGCCGTCTCGCCGCCCACCAGCGCGCACCCAGCCTGCTCGCAGCCGTTGGCGATGCCCTTGATGACCTGCGCCGCGGTGCCGACCTCCAGCTTGCCGCAGGCGAAATAATCAAGGAAGAATAGCGGCTCGGCACCCTGCACCAGAATGTCGTTGACGCTCATCGCCACCAGGTCGATGCCGACGGTGTCGTGCTTGTTGAGCTGGAATGCGAGCTTGAGCTTGGTGCCAACGCCGTCGGTGCCGGACACCAGCACCGGGTTCTTGAACTTTTTCGGCACTTCGAACAAAGAACCGAACCCGCCGATGCCGGCCAGCACCTCGGGGCGCATGGTGCGTTTCGCGAATGGCTTGATGTCCTCGACCAGCGCATCGCCGGCCTCGATATCGACCCCCGCATCACGGTAGCTGATGGAAGATTTTGCGCCGTCGGATGGGTTCAAGTTGAGTTCTCGCTTTCCAGAAGATACATTATCAATGTTTACTGCCTGCAATTTTAACCGAAATGTTCGCAATTTCCTCTTGCCTCACTAGCGAGGTCGTCTGAATTGAAACAACTTTTGCTCGACATCCAGCTTGCACCCGCACCCACGCTGAAAAACTTCATCCCCGGACGCAACGCCGAGGCTCTGCATCATCTTCAGCTTGCCTCCCAGGGCGCGCCCGAGGCACGCTTCATTTATCTTTGGGGAGCAGGCGGCAGCGGCAAAAGCCATCTTCTGGAAGCCAGCGCAGATTTGGCTTTGCTGCATGGGGTAAAGCTGATTACGGTGGATGACGTGCATCGGCTATCGGAAGAAGCGCAAATCGCCCTTTTCAACACCTGCAACCAACTGCGCGAAACCGGCGGCGCCTTGCTTGTCAGCGGAGAAGCCGCCCCCATGCAAATGGGTTTGCGCGACGACTTGGCGACACGCCTTTCCTGGGGATTGGTATATCAGCTCCACCCGCTCTCCGATGACGAAAAAGCGCAAGCCCTGAAAGCCCACGCCATCGAACGCGGCATGCGCCTGCCCGACGAAGTGCTGGACTACTGCCTGCGCCACTTGCGGCGCGACCTGCGCACGCTGATGACCACGCTGGATGCGCTCGACGAATGGTCGCTGACAGCCAAAAGGCCGGTTACCCTGCCATTACTGAGACAGTTGCTGCAATTGCCGCTGGATCTTAAGCATGGCAGCCGAACCGGCCAGATTTAACTTGGGAAAATCAGAGACATGACGCCTGCCGTGAACGTAACAAAACTGGATAACTCGACATTCGAGGTGACCGTACAGGGCAGAACTCCCACCACGCATATCGTCACGGTGGCGCAGGATTATGCTGCCAGACTCTCCAAGGGTAATGCGCCGGTCGAGCGTTTAGTCCTCCGCTCCTTCGAGTTTCTCCTTGAACGGGAGCCGAATACCAGCATCCTGCGTCGCTTCGATCTTGCGATGATCTCGCACTACTTTCCGGAATACGAGCGCGTGATCCGCGGGATGCTATAGCCAGTCCCATTCCATCCGCGGTTTGTGCGGGGCATGTTTCATCGCCCAGTCCCACAGGCGCGCGGGGATAAGCTTCATGAAGCGTCCGAGTATCGCCATTTGCCAAGGCAGAATCACGTAGCGGCGTTTTTTTTCGATGGCACGCGCCATCTTGCGAGCGGCAGCATCGGCATCCATCAGGAAAGGCATAGAGTAAGGGTTGACGTCGGTCATCGGGGTTTTGATGTAGCCAGGACAGATGGTGGTAACGCTGATGCTGGCGCCGGCCAGTTCCACGCGCAGGCTTTCCAGATAGCTGATGGCGGCAGCTTTGGATGCGGAGTAGGCAGCGGCGCCGGGCAGGCCGCGCAGACCGGCAACGCTGGCAATGCCGGCCAGGGAACCCTTGCCCTGCTGTTTCATGGCAGCGATAAAAGGCTGAAAGGTATGCACCATGCCAAGTACGTTGATGTCGAAAATGGCATGGAAGGCAGCAATATCTTCCTGATGTTCAGTCAAGGTGCCGCGCGAGACGCCGGCATTGGCGATGACGATATCAGGGGCGCCGTATTTGCCGATGAAATCCGCCGCCACCCGCCGTAGCGCCTCGGCATCGCGCACATCCACCACGTAGGCGGTGCAATCGGCCGACAGGCTCTCCACCAAGGCATCCATCCGCTCCCGGCTGCGTCCCACGAGGCCGAGCCGTGCACCTTGTGCAGCATAATGTCGCGTAAGGGCGGTGCCGATGCCGCTGGAGGCGCCTGTGATGAAGATGTTCACGCGATCAAGCGCCGAGCGGGCGTAGCGCTTACTTGGCGCCTTTTTCCTTGCGCGCCTTTTCGATCAGGTAATCGGCAACCTTCAGCGCTTCCTCATTGCCTCCAGCGAGGGAGCTGGAAGTCAGATATTTGCCATCGATAATCAGAGCGGGCACGCCGGTGGCCCCGGAGGCACGGAATAGCTGTGTTGCGCGCATGACCTTGGTGTTGACGGAAAAGGAGTTGTACGCCTCTTCCACTTTCTTTCGATCCAGTCCGCTCTGCTTGGTGATCCAGTCAATCAGGGCAGCATCGTCATTAGGCTTCACGCTGTGCTGTTTGTGAATGGCATCGAACAGAGGCGCGTGCAGCTTTTCGGCGACGCCGAGCGCTTCCATGGCATAGAACGCCCTGCCTCCGGCAGCCCAATCAGGGCGGGCAATACCTGGCACGCGCCGGAATACGACATCACCGGGCAGCTTCTTCACCCAGGCCACAAGCCTTGGCTCCAACTGATAGCAATGCGGGCATCCATACCAGAACAGCTCGACCACTTCGATCTTGGCCGGGTTTTCGGTGGGGATGACCTGCTGCGTTTGCGTATACTCGAAACCCGATTGAGGCTCGGCAATGGCAATGCTGGAAACCAGCATCAGGAATGCGGTCAGAAGTGATTTCATGGGGGTTTTCCTTTATTGGTCGGGAACTTCGCTGTGACTTTTGATGAGGTCGGCTTTAAAACCATTGCTAGTTAACTCGGTGCGCACCTTCGTAATCTGGTCGATCTCAGAATAAGGACCGACGCGCACGCGATGCCATACGCCGTTGTCGGGCGCATTAACGGTTTGCACTACCGCTTCCAGTCCCAGCAGGGCCAATTTCGCCTTCATGTTGTCGGCTTCCTGCTCGGTTTTGAAAGCACCAACCTGCAGATAGTATTTTTCGCTGGCAGCTGGAGTTGGAGATGGCTGCTGGGCTGGGGCAGATTGCTTTACTTCCTGCTCGGTGAGCTGGCTCTCGGTACTGGGAAGAATGTTGTAAAAATCGAAGCGCTTATCCGGAGAGGTGGTTTCCGCCGTTTCTGCGGCCGGCGTTTCACTGGGCACTGTCTTTTGCGACGAGCCATTGTCTGGCTGGGCAGGTGTTGCCACCTTGTCGACGAATGGACTCTCGCCCTTGGTTACAAAGATCGCAACACCGACGGAGACACCAATCCCGGTGATCAAGCCGACCAGAAATCCGGTAAAGAAAGTGCTCCCCTTGCCGGAGGATGACTTTTGTTTGGTTGGAGCAGGTTTATAGTCGCGGGCCACAGTTTTCTCTCTCACATTTTTTTCGGGGCATGCACACCCAGCAATTGCAGCCCGCCATGCAGAACATAGCGTGTTGCGCATACCAGAGCGAGGCGTGCAAGCTTGACGGTTTCGTCTTCAACCAGAAACTTCTCGGCATTGTAGTAGCTGTGCAGGTCGCCAGCCAAATCCTTGAGATAATAGGCAATCAAGTGCGGCGCAAGTTCCTGCGCAGCATTCTGCACCGTTTCCGGGAACTCGGACAGACGCTGCAATAGAGCCAGTTCATGCGGTAACTGCAGCGGGGACAGATCGACGCCCGCCAAGCTGGCTTCATCGCCGCCCCATTCGGCCAACACGCTGCAAATGCGGGCATGGGCATACTGGATGTAATACACCGGGTTATCGTTGGTATGTGCCAAAGCCAGGTCAATGTCGAACACCAGCTGTGAATCGGCACGACGCGCGGCAAGAAAATAGCGCGTGGCATCGCGCCCGACCATGTCGATCAAATCACGCAAAGTAACGTAGCTGCCGGCGCGCTTGGAAATCTTCATTTCCTCGCCGCCGCGCATCACCGTGACCATCTGGTGCAGCACGTAGTCCGGCCAGCCTTGCGGGATACCGATGCCCAGCGCCTGCAGGCCGGCTCTCACGCGGGTAATTGTGCTGTGATGGTCGGCGCCCTGCTCGTTGATGACGCGCTCGAAGCCGCGCTGCCACTTGTCCACGTGGTAGGCCACGTCCGGCACGAAGTAGGTGTAGCCGCCTTCGCGCTTGCGCATGACGCGATCCTTGTCATCGCCAAAATGGGTAGTGCGCAGCCACAGCGCATCGTCCTGCTCATAGGTGTGGCCGCTGGCGATCAGCCTGCGTACCGTATCCTCGACCTTGCCGTCGGTGTAGAGCGCGGATTCCAGCGAGTAGACGTCGAAGTGCACGTCGAAGGCGCGCAAATCCAGATCCTGCTCGCGGCGCAGATAGGCCACGGCGAACTGGCGGATGGCGGCCGGATCTTCCGGGTCGCCGGCGCCGATCACATGCTTGTCCTCGGCATCGATTCTTTCCCTGGCCATATAAGCTCTGGCGACGTCGATGATGTAATCGCCGCGGTAGCCGTCTTCCGGCCAGGCAGGATCTTCCGGCGTCAGCCCCTTGCAGCGGCATTGCACCGAGCGGGTCAGGTTGTCGATCTGGGCGCCGGCATCGTTGTAGTAGAACTCGCGCGTTACCTCCCAGCCGGTGGCCTCCAGTAACCGACACAGGCAGTCGCCCACCGCCGCGCCGCGCCCATGGCCGACATGCAGCGGGCCAGTAGGATTGGCGGAAACGAACTCCACCTGCACCTTGCATCCCTGTCCCGCATTGTTGCGGCCCCAGGCATCCCCTTGGCCCAGGATCTCGCGCACCACGGCGCTCTTGGCGGCCGGGCTGAGGAAGAAATTGATAAAGCCAGCGCCGGCGATCTCGGTTTTGGCAACGTAAGGGGAAGCCGGCATAGCCTTGGTCAGGGTTTCAGCAACGGCACGCGGGTTCTGCTTCAGCGTGCGCGCCAGCGTCATGGCCAGGTTGGTGGCAAAATCGCCGTGCTCGGCGGACTTGGGGCGTTCCAGCACGATGGACGGTTCGGCCAGCTCCGGCGCCACGGCTTTTGCCGCCTGTGTCAGTAATTCGGTAAGATGTGCTTTCAAAGCAACTCTGGTAACTAAAAAAAGCGTTATTTTAGCGGGTTCCGTGCAATAACGCTTTTCTATAAAAAGGCTTAACCCAAAACATAGACAGGATTAACAGGATTTACCGGATTAAACCTCCCTGAGAAGGGTTTTAAGAAATCTTGTTAATACTGTAAATCCCGTCAAAAAGGTTTTTGCTTTTAACGCACTCCCAAAAGGTTACGATGAAAATCCTCCGCGTCGCTCTCGATGTCCCGCTCGCCAGGCTGTTCGACTACCTGGATAGCGGCAGCGGCGCGCGGGTCGGCCAGCGCGTGCTGGTGCCATTCGGGCGGCGGCAGATGGTGGGCCTCGTGCTGGAGCGTGCCAGCTCTTCCAATATGGCGGGGGACAAGCTCAAACCGATAGCGCGCGCTTTCGTTGATGAGCCTCCACTACCGCCAGCAACGCTCAGGCTGCTCAAATTCTGCTCGGATTATTACCACTACCCGCTCGGGCAAACCATCCTCAACGTCCTGCCTTCCCGTCTGCGTGAGGGTGAGCCGGCAGGGTTACCGCGCCGCACGTGCTACCAACTGACGACTGCCGGTATCGACGCCGGGGCGGATGCCGTTCCTGCACGCGCCGCCTTGCAGAAAAAACTCTATCTGGCGCTGCAAGCATCGGACACGCTGGACGTCTCGGCACTGACGGCCATCGCCGGGGGCTGGCGTCCTGCGCTGCGGCAACTGCTGGAAAAGGGCTGGGTAGAAGCAGTTGAAATCGAGGCGGCGCTGCCAAACCCGTTGGCAACTACGACCACTGCCCTCAATCTGAACACCGACCAGCAGCAGGCCCTAGATGCCATTCTGGCAGCCGGCCGCAACTTTGTCGTGTGGCTGCTGCACGGCATTACCGGCAGTGGCAAGACCGAAGTCTACATGCACCTGCTGGAGGCGGTGCTGGCCGATTCCGACCGACAGGCACTGGTGCTGGTGCCAGAAATCAATCTCACCCCGCAACTGGAAGCGCGCTTCCGCGCTCGCTTCCCGCACCACCCCATCGTCATGCTGCATAGCCAGATGAACGAGAGCGAGCGCTTGCATGGTTGGCTGCGCGCGCAGAGCGGCGAGGCGCACATCGTCATCGGCACGCGGCTGTCGGTGTTCACTCCCATCCCCAGGCTGGCGGTGATCGTGGTGGACGAGGAGCACGACGCTTCCTACAAACAGCATGACGGCATGCGCTATTCGGCGCGTGACGTCGCAATCGTCCGCGGCAAGATGGCCAATGTGCCGGTGTTGCTCGGTTCCGCCACGCCCTCGCTGGAGAGCTGGCACAACGCCCAGGCCGGCCGCTACCGGCTGCTCACACTACAGGAGCGCGCCGTCAGCGCCGCCGCGCTGCCAAAAATTTGCTGCATCGACACTCGTCCCAACCCGCCGCAGGAAGGCATCTCGGCCGCATTGGTGAGCGCGCTCAAACAAAGGCTGGAACGTGGCGAACAAAGTCTGCTGTTCATCAACCGGCGCGGCTACTCGCCGGTGCTGCTATGCAACGCCTGCGCCTGGGTGGCCCCCTGCACCCGCTGCTCGGCGCGGCTGGTGGTGCATCTGCGGCAACACCGGCTGCGCTGCCACCATTGCGGCCACGAGCAGCACATGCCGCCGCAATGCCCGAATTGTGGCAATCCAGACCTGCACCCCACCGGCCACGGTACCCAGCGGCTGGAGGAAGTGCTGGCGAGCATGTTCCCCGCCGCCCGCATCCTGCGCGTGGACCGCGACAGCATGCGCCGCAAGCACGCCATCAAGGAAATGACAGCGCAGGTGCATGCCAACGAAATCGACATCCTGGTCGGCACGCAAATGCTGGCCAAGGGGCATGACTTCCCCAATCTCACTTTAGTAGGAGTGGTGGACACCGACAGCGCGCTGTTCAGCCCGGATTTCCGCGCTGCCGAGCGCCTGTTCGCGCAACTGATGCAGGTCGCCGGCCGCGCCGGCCGCGCCGAAAAGCCGGGCGAAGTGCTGATCCAGACCAACTTCCCGGAACACCTGCTGTTCCACGCGCTACACCGTCACGATTTCGCCGAGTTCGCCTCCACCTTGCTGGATGAACGCCGGCTCGCCCACTTTCCGCCCTACTGCCACGAAGCGTTGTTGCGCGCCGAAGCAACGAGTTACGAACCGGTACAGGTATTCATGGCCAAAGCCACCGAACTGGCGCGGCCTTTGCAGAAAAACGTCACGGTGTACGACCCGGTGCGGCCGCAGATGGAGCGCCTCAAGGGCATGGAGCGCGAGCAGTTATTGATTCAGGCCGAATCGCGCCAAGCCCTGCAGCATTTCCTGCAAGCCTGGGTAGCTCTGCTACGCGACCTGCCGCAGGGCGCCAAGGTCAGGTGGTCGGTGGATGTGGATCCGCTGGAGTATTGAGAAAGGTTCTCCAGCTTCGTCTGCATTTAGCGCACCAAAGTCGCCGGAATAACTGGCATACGCTTCCCCAAAGATATTGGCTTGTGATATTTTCGACTAGTTCGCTGATGGCTGCAAAAGCCATAAAGGTATAAATCAAGGAGCGTCGTATGTCGGGCCAGTCATTCATCGTGAAAAAGATGCAGCGTTCGTTATCCTTTGGCCTGCTGTTCCTCAGCCTTCTGGCCGGGGCTTTCATCTCATCAAGCGTTGCCGCGGCTCCCGACCCTGCTGCTCCCGCAACGGAAAGTCTCAACGTAGAAGCTCCGGTCGTCATAGAACCGGCGACTTTAAGCTTTTTCAATCGCGATATCTTGATCATGCGGGGGACGCAGTTAGGCCACCCGCCAAAAGTGCGGGCAAGAACAGCTTTAACGTTCATTCAGGATGCCCTGGATGAACCGGGCACACCCGTAGTCACAATATCGCCCAAGGGGAAGAATCTCAATGTCGAAGTGAACGGCCGCATGGTTTTCACTGTTTCCCCCCAGGATGTAGATACCTTCACCGAAGAAACGACGGAATCTCTTGCCAAGGCTGCTGCCGACCGTTTGCGGCAGGCAATTTCAGAGTACGAGGCGCAGCATGAATCGCAAGTTATCTGGAAAGGCGTAGTCAAGGCAGCGATCGCAACCATTGTTCTGATTTTGCTGTTGCGTGCCCTGCTGTGGTTGAACGCTCATGTTCAAAAGGAGTGGTCGGCATGGCTTGCAAAAAATCTTGAGCGCGCACGTGCCGCGCTCGGCAAAGGCGGAAGCATACTTTTCCAGGGTCAGTGGCCATTAACCGCCCTTCGCCTGGCTTCAAAAGTGCTTACCCTGCTGCTTTCACTGGTGCTGATCCATGTCTGGCTGCTGTTCTGCTTCGACAGTTTCCCCTACACGCAGCCGTGGAAGGAGGAAATTCTGGGATTTATTGTCAGAGTTGGAGCCGATTTCTTTAACTCCATCATCCAGGCAATTCCAGGGCTCGTTACGGCGGCATTAATTTTCTGGCTGGTATGGCTCGCGGCCCGTGGCAGCAAATCATTATTCCGTCCGGTGGAAAGGGGAGAAGTTACCCTGTCCTGGCTGGATCAGGACACGGCGCCTACCACTCGCAAACTCGTTGGATTGGTATTCTGGCTTTTCGGCATCGTCATGGCTTACCCCTACCTTCCCGGAGCCCACACCGAAGCCTTCAAGGGAATTTCCGTTCTGGTCGGCCTGATGATCTCGCTCGGGGCATCCAGCGTCGTCGGGCAGATTGTCAGCGGTTTTATCCTGATCTACGCCAAGGTATTCCGCCCGGGGGATTACGTCCGTGTTTCGGACAACGAAGGCATGGTCAATAGTATCGGCATGTTTGCCACACGCATTCGAACTGAATCCGGCATAGAAATCTCCCTGCCGAACACCTCCGTCCTCAGCAATGCCGTCACGAATTACTCACGTTCGGATATGGGCACCGGACCGGTCATTGAAGCCAAGGTCACGATTGGCTACAACACACCATGGAGGCAGGTTCACGCGATGCTGCTCGAAGCCGCCGCCAAGGTTCCGGAGATTCTTTCAACCACTAAACCGACCATTTTGCAGACGGCTCTTTCAGATTTTTATGTGGAATACCGGCTGGCGGGCGTGCTTGCCCCTGGTAGCGCGAGGAAACTTCCAATAGTTCGTTCCGATCTGCATGCCAGCATTCAGGATACGTTCAACCGCTACGGCGTCCAGATCATGTCGCCGCACTACTTGGCCGACCCCAAAACGGCAAAGATCGTCCCTCCGGAACATTGGGCGCCGCCGCCGGCAAACGCGAAGGAGTAATCCGGGAGCAGGCTCGCCCCTAATGGTACGGCCGGCTTAACGCATGTACTGCGGCAATCATGCTTGCCGCATTCTCCGGTGGCGTGAATTGGGTAATGCCGTGGCCAAGATTGAATACATGGCCGCTACCGCTGCCATAGCTGGCAAGGATGGCAGCAACCTCGCGTTCGATAGCTGCGGGCGTGGAGAGCAAAATGGCAGGGTCGAGATTGCCTTGCAGGGCAACCTTGTCGCCGACGCGTTTTCTGGCTTCGCCGATATCGATCGTCCAGTCCAGCCCCAGCGCATCGGCCCCGATCCCGGCCATGCTTTCCAACCACAAACCACCACCCTTGGTGAAAACGATACGCGGGATAATGCGGCCATCATGCTCCCGTATCAGGCCGGAAACGATGCGTTCCATGTAAGTCAGAGAAAACTCGCGGTAGGCCGCGTGCGATAGGGCACCGCCCCATGAATCGAAAATCATCACGGCTTGAGCGCCGGCCTCGATCTGGGCATTGAGATAGGTGGTGACAGATTCTGCATTCACTTCCAGAATGTGGTGCAGCAGTTCCGGACGCTCATAGGCCATGCGCTTGATATTGAGGAAATCGGTGCCGCCCTTGCCTTCCACCATATAGCAGGCCAGCGTCCATGGGCTGCCGGAAAAGCCGATCAGCGGCACGCTGCCATCCAGCGCCTTGCGGATGCTGCTGACAGCATCAAGCACGTATCGCAGATGGTCCGCCGGATCGGGGGCAGTCAGGTCACGGATTTCCCATTCGTTACGCAGCGGACGCTCGAATTTCGGACCCTCGCCTTCAGCAAAATACAAGCCCAGCCCCATCGCATCCGGTATGGTCAGGATATCCGAGAACAGTATGGCGGCATCGAGCGGAAAGCGTGCCAAGGGCTGCAGGGTGACCTCTGTGGCAAGATCTGGATTCTTGCACAGGCTGAGGAAGCTGCCGGCGCGCTTGCGTGTCTCGTTATATTCCGGAAGGTAGCGTCCGGCCTGGCGCATCATCCATACCGGGGTGTATTCGGTTGGCTGGCGCAACAGGGCGCGCAGGAAAGTGTCGTTTTTAAGATGCGTCATAAGTTTAACCGCCGATGAACGCCGATGAACGCAGATAAAAACCAGTAGTCATCGGCGTTTATCTGCGTTCATCGGCGGTTGATTAGGATTTTTAACGAGGCAGCGTGCTGCTGCCCATCAGGAATGCATCGACTTCGCGCGCGCACTGGCGGCCTTCGCGGATTGCCCAGACGACAAGGGATTGGCCGCGGCGCACGTCGCCTGCGGCAAACACCTTGGCCTTGCTGGTTGCGTAGCAGCCTTCGCCGTCGGTGGTCGCCCTGGCGTTGCCGCGCGCATCCTTTTCGACGCCAAAAACATCCAGCAGTTTCTGCACCGGGCTGACGAAGCCCATGGCGAGGAACACGCGCTCGGCCAGCATTTCGAATTCGGAGCCGGGGACTTCGACCATCTTGCCATCCTGCCATTCCACGCGGGCCGCGATCAGCTTCTTCACCTGGCCGTTCTCGCCCTCGAAGCGCTTGGTCACCACCGCCCAGTCGCGTTCGCAGCCCTCTTCGTGCGAGCTGGAAGTACGCAGCTTGATCGGCCAGTTGGGCCAGGTCAGCGGACGGTTCTCCTGTTCCGGCGGCTGCGGCATGATCTCGAACTGGCTGACGGAGTCCGCGCCGTGGCGGTTGGAAGTGCCCACGCAATCGGAGCCGGTATCGCCGCCGCCGATCACCACCACATGCTTGCCGGTAGCCTTGATCTGGTCTGGCACAATGTCGCCGGCATTGACCTTGTTCTGCTGGGTGAGGAATTCCATGGCGAAATGGATGCCGCCCAGTTCGCGGCCGGGAATCGGCAGGTCGCGCGGCTGTTCAGCGCCGCCAGCCAGAATCACCGCATCGAATTCCTTCAGCAGGTCATCGGCACTGACGTTCTCGCCGACATGCTGGTTGACGCGGAATTCCACGCCTTCGGCGCGCATCTGCTCTATACGGCGGTCGATGTGGCTCTTCTCGAACTTGAAATCGGGAATGCCGTAGCGCAGCAGGCCGCCGATGCGGCTGTTCTTTTCCAGCAGCACGACGCTATGACCCGCGCGAGCCAGTTGTTGCGCCGCAGCCATGCCAGCCGGGCCGGACCCGACCACCGCAACCTTCATGCCGGTCTTGTGCGCCGGGATTTGCGGCTGCACCCAGCCGTTTTCCCATGCCTTGTCGATGATGGCGTGCTCGATGGACTTGATGCCCACCGCGTCGTCGTTGATGTTGAGCGTGCAGGCGGCTTCGCACGGCGCCGGGCAGATGCGGCCGGTGAACTCGGGGAAGTTGTTGGTCGAGTGCAGTACCTCGATGGCACGTTTCCAGTCCTGCCTGTAAACCAAGTCGTTCCAGTCTGGGATGATGTTGTTGATCGGGCAGCCGCTCATGCAGAACGGGATGCCGCAATCCATGCAGCGCGCGCCCTGCACCTTGGCCGCGTCATCGGACAGGTGCAGCACGAATTCCTTGTAGTTGTGTACGCGCTCCTTGACCGGCAGATAGGCTTCTTCCAGGCGCTCGAACTCTAAAAATCCAGTGGGCTTACCCATTACGCGGCCTCCAGCAGTTTTTGTTCGGCGATCTCGATCAGCGCGCGCTTGTATTCGTTCGGCATCACCTTGACGAACATGCCACGGTATTCGTCCCAGTTTGCCAGTATGGTGATGGCACGTGCGCTGCCGGTATAGGCAGCATGCTTTTCGATCAGCGTTTTGAGTGTGATTTCATCCGGCTGATCCAGGTGGTGCACCGCGTCCTCCACTACGTTGTCCACGTGCTCCACCTTCTCCAGCGATACCATACCGAGGTTGCAGCGTTTCGAGAACAACCCATCCTCGTCCAGCACGTAGGCCACGCCGCCGGACATGCCGGCAGCGAAATTGAGCCCGGTCTGTCCCAGTACCACCACGGTGCCGCCGGTCATGTATTCGCAGCCGTGGTTGCCCACGCCTTCGACTACCGCAGCAGCGCCGGAATTACGCACGCAGAAGCGTTCGCCGGCCACGCCGTTGAAATAGCTCTCGCCGCTGGTGGCGCCGTACATCACTGTATTGCCTGCGATGATGTTGTCATGCGGCACGCCGCGGAACGCTTTGGGCGGCTTGATAACGATGCAGCCGCCGCACAGGCCCTTGCCCACGTAGTCGTTGCCTTCGCCGGTCAGCTCGAAGGTGATGCCCTTGGTCAGGAACGCTGCGAAGCTCTGGCCAGCGGTGCCGGCCAACTTCACGGTAATGGTGTTATCCGGCAACCCGGTTGCACCATAGCGGCTGGCGACGGCGTTGGACAGCATGGTGCCGGCGGTGCGGTTAGTGTTGGTGATCAGGGTGTCGATCACCACCTGCTTGCCCTGTTCCAGCGCTGGCTTGGCCAGTTCGATGAGTTTGTTGTCCAGCGCCTTGGCCAGGCCATGATCCTGTTCCTCGCAATGGCTGCGCGCGACGTCGTCGCCCACCTTGGGCTGGTAGAAAATCCTGCTGAAATCGAGGCCGCTGGCCTTCCAGTGGTCTATACCTGCCTTCATGTCCAGCAAGTCGGCGCGGCCAATCAGGTCGCTGAACTTGCGGATGCCCATTTGTGCCATGTACTCGCGCACTTCCTCGGCGACGAAGAAGAAATAGTTCACCACATGTTCCGGCTGGCCGGTGAATTTCTTGCGCAGCGCCGGATCCTGCGTCGCGACGCCGACCGGACAGGTATTGAGGTGGCACTTGCGCATCATAATGCAGCCTTCCACCACCAGCGGTGCTGTGGCGAAACCGAATTCGTCCGCGCCCAGAAGCGCGCCGATCACCACGTCGCGGCCGGTCTTCATCTGGCCGTCCACCTGCACCGCCACGCGGCCGCGCAGTTGATTCAAAACCAGAGTCTGCTGGGTCTCGGCCAAGCCGATTTCCCACGGACTACCAGCGTGCTTGATGGAAGACAGTGGACTTGCACCAGTCCCACCGTCGAAGCCGGCGATCACAATATGGTCGGATTTGGCCTTGGCCACCCCCGCCGCCACGGTACCGACGCCGGTTTCCGACACCAGTTTGGTCGAGATCGATGCCTTGGGATTGGCGTTCTTCAAATCGTGGATCAGTTGCGCCAAGTCTTCAATCGAATAGATGTCGTGATGCGGCGGCGGCGAAATCAGGCCCACGCCCGGCACCGAGAAGCGCAGCTTGGCGATGTACTCGGAGACTTTGCCGCCCGGTAGCTGGCCGCCTTCGCCCGGCTTGGCGCCCTGCGCCATCTTGATCTGGATCTGGTCGGCAGAAGCCAGGTATTCCGCCGTCACGCCAAAACGGCCGGAAGCCACCTGCTTGATCTTGGAGCGCATGGAATCCCCCGCTTTCAAAGGGATATTACTCTGCACGCGGCTGTGTCCGATGAGGTCGGCCAGCGTGGTGTCCTGCTCTACCGGCTGGAAGCGCACCGGGTCTTCGCCGCCTTCGCCGGTATTGGACTTGCCGCCGATACGGTTCATGGCGATAGCTAAAACAGTATGCGCTTCGGTCGAAATCGAACCCAGCGACATGGCGCCGGTAGCGAAGCGCTTGACGATGTCCGCAGCCGGCTCGACTTCGGCAATATCCACCGGGGCGCCCGTCGGCTTGATTTCGAACAGGCCGCGCAGCGTCAGGTGGCGCTTGCTCTGGTCGTTGATGAGCCTGGCGTATTCCTTGTAGGTTTCGTATTTGCCGGTGCGCGTAGCGTTCTGCAGCTTGGCGATGGAGTCCGGCGTCCACATGTGCTCCTCGCCGCGCACGCGGAAGGCATATTCGCCGCCTGCATCCAGCGCGTTGGCCAGCACCGGATCGTCACCAAAGGCGGCGTGATGTTGGCGCAGCGATTCCTCGGCCACCTGCTCCAGGCCGATGCCTTCGACATTGCTGGAAGTGCCGGGGAAGTACTTCTCGACAAAAGCGCTGTTAAGGCCGACCGCGTCGAAAATCTGCGCGCCGCAATAGGACTGGTAGGTGGAAATACCCATCTTGGACATGACCTTGTAAAGGCCCTTGCCGATGGCTTTGACGAAGTTCTTCTGCGCAGCCTTGGCGTCAGGCAGATTGAAACCGACAATGGTTTCGAACGCCAGCCACGGGCACACGGCTTCGGCGCCGTAGCCCGCCAGCAGGGCGAAATGATGTACTTCGCGGGCGGAACCGGTATCGACTACGAGACCGGTGCTGGTACGCAGACCGGCCTTGACCAGATGATGGTGCACGGCGGCGGTAGCCAGCAGTGCCGGAATGGCGATGCGCTCAGCGCTGACGTTGCGGTCGGACAGGATCAGCACGTTGTAGCCGTCATGCACCGACTTCTCGGCCGCCTGGCACAG
>Ga0316617_100000002_pt1 | contig 46335 bp, 51 predicted proteins | sample OWC_Aug_M1_C1_D2_FD_207801 | JGI IMG/M metagenome (GOLD analysis project Ga0316617, IMG submission 207801) | Wetland soil microbial communities from Old Woman Creek delta, Ohio, United States - OWC_Aug_M1_C1_D2_B | ecosystem: Environmental > Terrestrial > Soil > Wetlands | place: USA: Ohio... | reverse complement strand
CGGTATCGATGCACGTAAGTCCGATCAGTTGGTGCGTGGGGCATTGGTGCTGCCTAAGGGTACCGGCAAGACCAAGCGTGTGGCCGTGTTTGCACAGGGTGCGGCGGCAGAGGCCGCCAAGGCTGCCGGTGCAGATATCGTTGGTTTCGACGATCTGGCTGAGCAGGTCAAGGGCGGCATGCTGGATTTTGACATCGCGATTGCGACGCCGGATGCCATGCGTATCGTCGGTGCGCTGGGTCAGATTCTGGGTCCGCGCGGCCTGATGCCTAACCCGAAGGTTGGCACCGTGACGCCGGATGTGACCACTGCCGTGAAGAACGCCAAGGCTGGTCAGGTGCAATACCGTACCGACAAGGCTGGCATCGTGCACTGCACCATCGGCCGTGCGTCTTTCGACGTGGCTGCGCTGCAGGAAAATTTGGTGGCGCTGGTCGATGCGCTGACCAAGGCGAAGCCGGCTTCCAGCAAGGGTCAGTACCTGAAGAAGGTCTCCGTCTCCAGCACCATGGGTGCTGGGGTGCGTGTGGATCAGGCAACACTGGCTGCTTAAGTGATGTAATGAGCGGGCGCTTTGGTGCCTGCTCGCAAAGGGCTTTGGGCCTGCTGTTGAAAAACGGCGGGGTTATCAAAGACCGTAGGAACCCGCGAGGGTTTAATCGGCTGTGAAAGCTGCATGCAAGTAGTGCAGCGAGTAACGAAGTCCTACGCAGATGGCGTTCCCGAAACAGGATTTACTCCTGATGAAAGGTCGCCGTGGTAGGTTTCCGGGTTTTTTATGAATTTCGGAAGCTCAATTAACGGAAGGAGGTAAGACCTTGAGTCTTAATCTTGAAGAGAAAAAGGCGGTAGTTGCCGAGGTCAGCGAGCAAGTCTCGAAGGCGCAGGCAATTGTGGTTGCTGAGTATCGTGGTTTGCCGGTGGGAGACATGACTAACCTGCGCGCGCAAGCCAGAAAATCGGGTGTGTACCTGCGTGTTCTGAAGAACACGCTGGTGCGTCGTGCCGTTGACGGCACCCCGTTCTCTGGTCTTGCCGATCAGATGGTCGGTCCGCTGGTGTTCGGTATTTCTACCGACCCGGTCTCCGCAGCCAAGGTGCTGAATGACTTTGCCAAGGCTAACGACAAGTTCGTAATCAAGGCTGGCGCATTGCCGAACCAGGTCATGGATGCCAACGGCATCAAGGCATTGGCTTCGCTGCCGGGCCGCGAAGAGCTGTTGTCCAAGCTGCTGGGCACCATGCAGGCACCGGTCGCGCAATTCGTTCGTACTCTCAACGAGGTGCCTACGAAGTTTGTGCGTGGTCTGGCCGCTGTTCGCGACCAGAAGCAAGCCGCTTAATTTACATTTAATTTTTATCAGGAGTATTACAAATGGCTCTGTCCAAAGCAGAAATTATTGATGCAATCGCTGGTCTGACCGTTCTGGAACTGTCCGAACTGATCAAGGATTTGGAAGAAAAGTTCGGCGTTTCCGCAGCTGCCGCTGCGGTTGCCGTGGCTGCTGCTCCGGCTGCTGCCGCTGCTGCCGCTGAAGAGAAGACCGAGTTCGACGTCATCCTGACCGGTGCCGGCGACAACAAGGTCGGCGTCATCAAGGCTGTGCGTGAACTGACCGCCCTGGGCCTGAAGGAAGCCAAGGATCTGGTTGACGGCGCACCGAAGGCCGTGAAGGAAGGCGTTTCTAAGGCTGATGCAGAAGCTGCCGCCAAGAAGCTGATCGAAGCTGGCGCTACCGCTGAAGTCAAGTAATTGTAGTTTGCTGTAAAAGGGCTGGCGGGAAACCGCCGGCCTTTAGCCTTTTTCAGAAGGCAAAAAGAGAGCGGGTGTTTTGCCTGCTGTCTTTTGCCCTCTCAAGCCCAGTGGAGATACCATGAGCTATTCGTTCACCGAGAAAAAACGTATCCGCAAGAGTTTCGCCAAACGTGACAGCGTGCAGGAAGTTCCATACCTGCTGGCGATGCAGCTGGAGTCCTATGCCAGTTTCCTGCAGGAGAACGTTCCCCAAGACAAGCGCAAGAATGCAGGCCTGCAAGCCACATTCAGCTCTGTTTTCCCGATCGTCAGCCATTCCGGCAATGCGCGTCTGGATTATGTCAGCTACAACCTCGGCGCCGCGCCGTTCGACGTCAAGGAATGTCAACAGCGCGGCCTGACCTATGCCGCGCCATTGCGTGTCAAGGTGCGCCTGACCATCATGGACCGCGAGGCTTCCAAGCCTACCGTGAAGGAGGTCAAGGAACAGGAAGTCTACATGGGTGAATTGCCGCTGATGACCGAGAACGGTTCGTTCGTCATCAATGGTACCGAGCGCGTGATTGTTTCTCAGCTGCACCGCAGCCCCGGCGTGTTCTTCGAGCATGATCGCGGCAAGACGCATTCTTCCGGCAAGCTGCTGTTCTCGGCACGCATCATTCCTTACCGTGGTTCCTGGCTTGATTACGAATTCGATCCGAAGGATTACTTGTACTTCCGTATCGATCGCCGTCGCAAGATGCCGGTAACGATCCTGTTGAAGGCGCTGGGCTATACGCCGGAACAGATTCTGGAATCGTTCTACGACGTGGATACTTTCCATCTCGGCAAGAAGGGCGTGCAGTTCGAGCTGGTGCCGGAACGCCTGCGCGGGGAGGTTGCCAAATTCGATATCGTCGACAAGGAAGGCAACCTTGTAGTTGGCAAGGACAAACGCATTACCGTCAAGCATATCCGTGACATGGAAAAGGCCGGCATCAGCAAGATTGCCGTGCCCGAGGAATTCATGCTGGGCCGCACCATCAACGTCAATGTCATCGACAAGGAAAGTGGCGAGATCGTTGCCAACGCCAATGACGAGATTACCGAGACGTTGCTGAAGAAATTGCAAGAAGCCGGTGTAACCAAGATCAATACGCTTTACGCGAACGACCTGGATCATGGCGATTACATTTCGCAGACCCTGCGGATCGATGAAATTCCCGATCAGTATTCCGCGCGCGTGGCCATCTACCGCATGATGCGTCCGGGCGAACCGCCCACTCCGGAGGCCGTGGAAGCACTGTTCAACGGGCTGTTCTTCAATGAAGAGCGTTACGACCTGTCTGCCGTGGGCCGCATGAAATTCAACCGTCGCGCCTATCCGGAGAAGATCGAGGAGCGTATTGCCGGCTGGCTGAAGCGATTCTACGACAAGGTTGGCCCGCAAGGGGCAGAAGGCAAGTCCACGCTGTCAAACGAAGATATTCTGGCTGTCATCGGCGTACTGGTGGAATTGCGCAACGGTCGTGGCGAAATCGATGACATCGACCATCTTGGCAATCGTCGCGTGCGTTCCGTGGGCGAACTGGCTGAAAACCAGTTCCGTTCAGGGCTGGTGCGTGTAGAGCGTGCGGTGAAGGAGCGTCTGAGCCAGGCGGAATCCGATAATCTGATGCCACACGACCTGATTAACGCCAAGCCGGTATCGAGTGCCATCCGCGAATTCTTCGGTTCCAGCCAGTTGTCCCAGTTTATGGACCAGACCAACCCGCTGTCCGAAATCACCCACAAGCGCCGCGTTTCGGCGCTGGGCCCGGGCGGCCTGACGCGTGAACGTGCTGGTTTCGAGGTGCGCGATGTGCACCCGACCCACTATGGCCGCGTGTGCCCGATCGAAACGCCGGAAGGCCCGAACATCGGCCTGATCAACTCGCTGGCGCTGTATTCCAGAACCAACGAGTATGGCTTCATGGAAACGCCATATCGCAAGGTCAAGAATGGCAAGGTGACCGACCAGACCGACTTCCTGTCAGCCATCGAGGAAAGTCAGTACATGATTGCGCAGGCGAACAGTGATCTGGACAAGTCTGGAAAATTTACCGATGACCTGATTTCAGCTCGGTACCACAACGAATTTACCATGGCGACATCGGATCGTATCCAGTACATGGACGTGGCGCCAAGTCAGATTGTTTCTGTCGCAGCGTCCTTGATCCCGTTCCTTGAGCATGACGATGCAAACCGCGCCCTGATGGGTGCCAACATGCAGCGTCAGGCCGTGCCCTGTCTGCGCGCCGAAAAGGCGGTGGTTGGTACCGGTATCGAGCGTACCGTCGCCATTGACTCCGGCACTATCGTGCAGGCCCGCCGTGGCGGCGTGGTGGATTATGTCGATGCCGGCCGTATCGTGGTACGCGTGCATGATGCAGAAGCCGCTGCCGGCGAGGTTGGGGTGGACATCTACAACCTGACCAAGTACACCCGCTCCAACCAGAACACCAATATCAACCAGCGCCCGCTGGTCAAGGTAGGAGATGTCATCACCCGTGGCGACGTGATTGCCGACGGTGCCTCCACCGACATGGGCGAACTGGCCCTGGGCCAGAACATGCTGGTGGCGTTTATGCCGTGGAACGGCTACAACTTCGAAGACTCGATCCTGATCTCCGAGCGTGTGGTGGCGGATGACCGCTACACCTCGATCCATATCGAAGAACTGTCGGTGGTTGCGCGTGATACCAAGCTGGGCGCGGAAGAAATTACCTCCGACATCTCCAACCTGTCCGAGCGCATGCTGGGACGGTTGGACGAATCCGGCATCATCTACATTGGTGCCGAGGTGGAAGCTGGCGATGTGCTGGTGGGCAAAGTCACGCCCAAGGGTGAAACCCAACTTACTCCGGAAGAGAAGTTGCTGCGTGCGATTTTCGGCGAGAAGGCATCCGACGTGAAGGATACGTCGCTGCGTGTACCGTCTGGCATGTCCGGTACCGTGATCGATGTGCAAGTGTTCACTCGCGAGGGTATCGAGCGTGATACACGTGCTCAGCAGATCATCGACGACCAGCTCAAGCACTACAAGCAGGATCTGGCTGACCAGATGCGCATCGTGGAAGACGACGCGTTTGGCCGTATCCACCGCCTGCTGGAAGGCAAGGCCGCCAACGGCGGCCCCAAAAAGATGAAGAAAGGCGAGACCGTCACGGCTGAATACTTGGAAAGCGTAGGACGCCACGACTGGTTCGACATCCGTCTGGCCGACGAGGACGCAGCGCGCCAGCTGGAACAGCAGAAGGACAGCCTGGCGCAGGCGCGTGTCGAATTCGACAACCGTTTCGAAGAGAAGAAGCGCAAGCTGACGCAAGGTGACGAACTGCCACCGGGCGTGCAGAAAATGGTCAAGGTTTACCTGGCCGTCAAGCGCCGCATCCAGCCCGGCGACAAGATGGCAGGCCGCCACGGTAACAAGGGTGTGATCTCCAAGATCGTGCCGGTGGAAGACATGCCGCACATGGCCGATGGCACCCCGATGGATATCGTGCTCAATCCGCTGGGCGTGCCGTCCCGGATGAACATCGGTCAGATCCTGGAAGTCCACTTGGGATGGGCTGCTAAGGGGCTGGGGCTGCGCATAGAGGAGATGCTGGAGGCGCAGTCCAAGACTGCGGAGCTGCGCAAGTTCCTTGATAGCATCTATAACGGTACCGGCAAACCGGAAGACATCAAGTCGCTGTCTGATGCCGAGGTGCTGGAGCTGGCAGAAAACCTGAAGAAGGGTGTACCGTTCGCAACGCCGGTGTTCGATGGCGCCGCCGAAACCGAAATCCGTGCCATGCTGGACCTGGCTTTCCCGGACGATGATCCGCGTACGCAGAAGCTGCAATTCGCCGCCGGTAAGACCCAGGTCAAGCTGTTTGACGGCCGTACTGGCGAAGCATTCGAGCGCTCGGTGACCGTGGGCTACATGCATGTGCTGAAACTGCATCATCTGGTTGATGACAAGATGCATGCCCGTTCCACTGGCCCATACTCGCTTGTGACCCAGCAGCCGCTGGGCGGCAAGGCGCAGTTCGGTGGACAGCGCTTTGGTGAAATGGAAGTGTGGGCACTGGAGGCTTATGGCGCTTCCTACACCCTGCAGGAAATGCTGACCGTCAAATCGGACGACGTCAACGGCCGTACCAAGGTTTACGAAAACATCGTCAAGGGCGAACACAAGATCGATGCTGGCATGCCGGAATCGTTCAACGTGCTGGTGAAGGAAATCCGTTCGCTCGCTATCGATATTGACCTGGACCGTAACTAAGGAGAATCGCGTGAAAGCTCTACTGGATTTATTCAAGCAGGTTACCCAGGAAGAAGAATTCGACGCAATCAAGATTGCGCTGGCTTCCCCCGAAAAGATCCGTTCGTGGTCTTACGGTGAAGTGAAGAAGCCGGAAACCATAAATTACCGTACTTTCAAGCCGGAGCGTGATGGCCTGTTCTGCTCCAAGATATTTGGTCCGACCAAGGATTACGAATGTCTGTGCGGCAAGTACAAGCGCCTCAAGCATCGCGGTGTGATCTGCGAAAAGTGCGGCGTCGAAGTGACGTTGTCCAAGGTGCGTCGTGAGCGCATGGGCCACATTGAACTGGCCTCGCCTGTCGCGCACATCTGGTTCCTGAAGTCCCTGCCCAGCCGTCTGGGCATGGTGTTGGACATCGCCCTGCGTGACATCGAGCGCGTACTGTACTTCGAAGCCTACATCGTGATCGACCCGGGCATGACCCCGTTGACCCGGTGCCAACTGCTGACTGAAGACGACTACCTGGCCAAGGTGGAAGAATACGGCGACGAGTTCAACGCCATCATGGGTGCCGAAGGCGTGCGCGAACTGCTGCGCACCATGGACTTGCACACGGTCGTGGAAAAGCTGCGCCGCGAACTGGCAGAAACTGGTTCCGAAGCCAAAATCAAGAAGATCGCCAAGCGCCTCAAGGTGCTGGAAGCGTTCCAGAAGTCCGGCATCAAGCCGGAGTGGATGATTCTCGAAGTGCTGCCGGTGCTGCCGCCGGAACTGCGCCCGCTGGTGCCCCTGGACGGCGGCCGCTTCGCGACCTCTGACCTGAACGATTTGTATCGTCGCGTCATCAACCGTAACAACCGCTTGAAGCGCCTGCTGGAGTTGAAGGCGCCGGAAATCATTGTGCGCAACGAAAAGCGCATGCTGCAGGAGTCAGTGGATTCGTTGCTGGACAACGGACGCCGCGGCAAGGCGATGACCGGCGCCAATAAGCGTCCGTTGAAGTCACTGGCCGACATGATCAAGGGCAAGGGCGGACGTTTCCGCCAGAACCTGCTGGGCAAACGCGTCGATTACTCCGGGCGCTCGGTTATTGTTGTCGGCCCTACCCTCAAGTTGCACCAGTGCGGCCTGCCGAAGAAGATGGCGCTGGAGCTGTTCAAGCCTTTCATTTTCCACAAACTGGAAGTGCTGGGCCTGGCCACCACCATCAAGGCAGCCAAGAAGAAGGTCGAGGAGGAAGGTCCGGAGGTTTGGGACATTCTCGAAGATGTTATCCGCGAGCATCCGGTGTTGCTTAACCGCGCGCCGACGTTGCATCGCCTCGGCATCCAGGCGTTCGAGCCCATCCTGATCGAAGGCAAGGCCATCCAGCTGCATCCGCTGGTATGCGCGGCGTTCAACGCCGACTTCGACGGCGACCAGATGGCTGTTCACGTACCGCTGTCGCTGGAAGCGCAGATGGAAGCACGCACCCTGATGCTGGCTTCCAACAACGTGCTGTCTCCCGCTAACGGTGAGCCCATCATCGTGCCGTCGCAGGATATCGTGCTGGGCCTGTATTACATGACCCGTGAGAAGCTGCGCGCCAAGGGCGAGGGTATGCGCTTTGCCGATGTGGCTGAAGTGCAGCGCGCCTACCAGCTCGGCCATGTGGACATGCACGCCCGGATCACAGTGCGCATCAAGGAATACGAGTGGGGTTCCGAAGGCGAGAAGCTGGAAAAGATCACGCGCTACGAAACCACCGTGGGTCGTGCACTACTGTCGGAAATCCTGCCGGTCGGCCTGCCGTTCAGCGTGATTGACCGTGCGTTGAAGAAGAAGGAAATTTCCAAGCTGATCAACGCCAGCTTCCGCAAGGTGGGCATCCGCGAGACGGTGATTTTCGCCGACAAGCTGATGTACACCGGCTACAGCTACGCCACCCGCGCCGGCATATCCATCAGCATCAACGACATGCTGGTGCCACCGGAAAAGGCAGAGCTGATCGCCGCAGCCGAAAGCGAAGTCAAGGAAATCGAAGACCAGTATGTGTCCGGTCTGGTGACCCAGGGCGAACGCTACAACAAGGTGGTGGACATCTGGGGCCGCGCTGGCGACAAGGTGGCCGATGCCATGATGAGGCAGTTGCGCGAGGAAGATGTGCTGGACGCCGATGGCGCGCAAGTGATGAAGGACGGCAAGGTGCTGCGTCAGGAATCTTTCAATGCCATTTACATGATGGCTGACTCCGGCGCCCGTGGCTCTGCCGCACAGGTGCGCCAGCTGGCCGGTATGCGCGGCCTGATGGCGAAACCGGACGGCTCCATCATCGAGACGCCGATTACCGCCAACTTCCGCGATGGCCTCAATGTGCTGCAATACTTTATTTCCACCCACGGCGCCCGCAAGGGTTTGGCCGACACTGCGCTGAAGACCGCCAATTCCGGCTACCTGACGCGCCGTCTGGTGGACGTGACGCAGGATCTGGTTGTCACCGAGCATGACTGCGGCACCAGCGATGGCCTGGTTACCAAGGCGCTGGTCAAGGGTGGCGAAGTCATCGAGCCACTAAGCGACCGCATCCTGGGTCGCGTGGCCGCGCTTGATATTGTCAACCCCGAAACCCAGGAAACCGTGTTCGAAGCCGGCACCCTGCTGACCGAGGACGAAGTGGAAAGGATCGAGGCGCTGGGAGTCGACGAGGTCAAGGTGCGTACCGCGCTGACCTGCGAAACCCGCTATGGCCTGTGCTCGCAGTGCTATGGTCGCGACCTGGGTCGCGGCAAGCTGATCAGCATCGGCGAAGCCGTCGGCGTGATCGCCGCGCAGTCCATCGGCGAACCTGGTACCCAGCTCACCATGCGGACCTTCCACATCGGTGGCGCGGTGTCGCGTACGGCGTCTGTCAGCCAAGTGGAAAGCAAGTCCAACGGCGTGGTGCGCTTTACCTCCACCATGCGCTACGTGACCAGCGTGCGCGGCGAGCAGATCGTGATTTCGCGTAATGGCGAAGCCATCATCACCGATGAAAACGGCCGCGAGCGTGAACGCCACAAGGTGCCGTACGGTGCCACGCTGAACACCATGGACGGCAAGCAGGTCAAGGCTGGGCAGGCGCTAGCGACGTGGGATCCGCATACCCGCCCGATCATTACCGAGTACTCAGGCCGCGTGAAGTTCGAGAACGTGGAAGAGGGCGTTACCGTCGCCAAGCAGATCGACGAAGTGACCGGTCTGTCCTCGCTCGTGGTGATCGATCCCAAGCAGCGCGCCGGCCAGTCCAAGGGGCTGCGCCCGCAGGTCAAGCTGCTCGACGAGGGCGGCAACGAGGTCAGGATCGCCGGTACCGACACTCTGGTCAACATTACTTTCCAGATCGGTTGCATCATTACCGTGAAGGATGGTCAAGAAGTGGGCGTGGGTGAAGTGCTGGCGCGTATCCCGCAGGAATCCTCCAAGACCCGCGACATTACCGGGGGTCTGCCGCGCGTGGCAGAGCTGTTCGAAGCGCGCTCGCCGAAGGACGCCGGCATGCTGGCTGAAATCACCGGTACCCTGTCGTTCGGCAAGGATACCAAGGGCAAGCAGCGTCTGATCATCACTGATCTGGATGGTGTGGCCGAGGAGTTCCTGATTCCGAAGGACAAGCACGTGACTGTGCATGACGGCCAGGTGGTGACCAAGGGCGAAACCATTGTCGACGGCCCGGCAGACCCGCAGGATATTCTGCGCCTGCAAGGCCGCGAGACGCTGGCCCGCTACATCATCGACGAAGTGCAGGACGTGTACCGTCTGCAGGGCGTGAAGATCAACGACAAGCACATCGAAGTCATCGTGCGTCAGATGCTGCGCCGCGTGCGCATTACCGATGCCGGCGACACCAACTTCATCCTGGGTGAACAGGTGGAGCGTGCCGATCTGCTGGCAGAAAACGAGCGCGTATTGGCTGAAGACAAGCGCCCGGCCAGCTTCGAATATGTGCTGCTGGGGATCACCAAGGCCTCGCTGTCGACCGATTCCTTCATCTCTGCGGCGTCCTTCCAGGAAACCACGCGTGTTCTCACCGAGGCTGCCATTCTGGGCAAGCGCGACGAGTTGCGTGGCCTGAAGGAAAACGTCATTGTGGGTCGACTGATTCCCGCTGGTACCGGTCTTGCCTACCACGAAACGCGCAAGCGGCAGGCGGCAGGCATCGATGCGGGCCCAAGCGTGATCGAAGAGTCCGAAACCGTGGCTCCGGCACCGGTGGAAGAAACAACGGGTGATGCCGAGGTTGCTTGACAACACCTTGACTAAAAAATAGAATGCTACGTTTTTCGGGATGGCGTCTTCCGCCGTCCCGTACTTTTTAGGGATTACAGAAAATGCCAACGATCAATCAGTTGGTGCGCAAGCCGCGCCAAAAGGTGGTAACGAAGAGCAAGGTGCCCGCTCTGGAAGCCTGCCCGCAAAAGCGTGGCGTCTGCACACGCGTGTACACCACGACTCCGAAGAAGCCGAACTCCGCGTTGCGTAAGGTTGCCAAGGTGCGCCTGACCAACGGCTACGAAGTCATCAGCTACATCGGGGGTGAAGGCCACAACCTGCAGGAGCACTCCGTGGTGCTGCTGCGCGGCGGCCGTGTCAAGGACTTGCCGGGTGTGCGTTACCACATGGTGCGCGGCTCCTTGGATACCGCTGGCGTCAAGGACCGCAAGCAGTCCCGCTCCAAGTATGGTGCGAAGCGTCCTAAAGCTGCGTAATTTTTGAGATCAGGAAGCGAGATAAACCATGCCAAGACGTAGAGAAGTCCCCAAGCGCAATGTTCTGCCCGATCCAAAATTCGGCAGTCAAGAGCTTGCAAAGTTTGTGAATGTGCTGATGACCGGCGGCAAGAAGTCGGTGGCCGAGCGCATCATTTATGGCGCATTCGATCAAATTCAGGCCAAGGGCGGCAAGGATCCTCTGGAAGTGTTTACCCAGGCGATGACCAATCTGCGCCCGATGGTGGAAGTGAAGAGTCGCCGTGTTGGTGGCGCCAATTACCAGGTGCCTGTTGAAGTGCGTCCGGTTCGCCGCACTGCGCTGGCTATGCGCTGGTTGCGTGACGCGGCGCGCAAGCGTGGCGAGAAGTCCATGGGTCTGCGTCTGGCTGCCGAGCTGGTCGAGGCTTCTGAAGGCCGCGGTTCAGCCATGAAGAAGCGCGAAGAAGTGCACCGTATGGCAGAAGCCAACAAGGCTTTCTCGCATTTCCGCTTCTAAATTTTAGCAACCAAGAACAGAGTAAAAGGTATTCCCCCGTGGCTCGCAAAACCCCCATTGAACGTTACCGTAACATCGGCATTAGTGCGCACATCGACGCTGGTAAAACTACCACTACCGAGCGCATTCTTTTTTATACCGGTGTGAACCACAAAATCGGCGAAGTGCATGATGGCGCTGCGACGATGGACTGGATGGAGCAGGAGCAGGAGCGCGGCATCACCATTACCTCTGCTGCCACCACCTGTTTCTGGAAGGGCATGGATCTGTCCTTCCCTGAGCACCGTTTCAATATCATCGATACCCCGGGCCACGTTGACTTCACCATTGAGGTCGAGCGTTCCATGCGCGTGCTGGACGGCGCCTGCATGGTGTATTGTGCCGTGGGTGGCGTGCAGCCGCAGTCCGAAACCGTGTGGCGTCAGGCCAACAAGTACAAGGTGCCGCGTCTGGCCTTCGTGAACAAGATGGACCGTACCGGCGCCAACTTCTTCAAGGTCGTGGACCAGATGAAGACTCGCCTTAAGGCCAATCCGGTGCCGATCGTGATTCCTATCGGCGCGGAAGATTCTTTCACTGGCGTGGTCGATCTTCTCAAGATGAAAGCGATCATCTGGGACGAAGCCTCCCAGGGCATGAAGTTCGAATACAAGGAAGTTCCCGCCGATCTGGTTGAGCTTGCTAAGAAATGGCGCGAGAACATGGTCGAGGCTGCTGCTGAAGCTTCCGAGGACCTGATGAATAAATATCTCGAGTCCGGTGAGTTGAGCGAAGAAGAAATCATTCTGGGTCTGCGTACCCGCACTATCGCCACTGAAATACAGCCGATGTTGTGCGGTTCCGCATTCAAGAACAAGGGTGTGCAGCGCATGCTGGACGCTGTTATTCAGTTGCTGCCGTCGCCTGTTGATATTCCCGACGTGAAGGGCGAGACCGAGTCGGGTGCGCCGACCACTCGCAAGGCTGATGACAAGGAGAGCTTCTCCGCATTGGCATTCAAGCTGATGACCGACCCGTTCGTCGGTCAGTTGACCTTTGTGCGCGTTTATTCCGGAGTACTGAAAAAGGGCGACACCATTTACAACTCGGTCAAGGAGCGCAAGGAGCGCATCGGCCGTATTGTGCAGATGCATGCCAATGACCGTCTGGAGGTAGATGAAATTCTTGCGGGCGACATCGCTGCCTGTATCGGCTTGAAGGATGTGACCACCGGCGAGACGCTGTGCGACATTGAAAAGCCGATCATCCTCGAGCGCATGGTGTTCCCGGAACCGGTGATTCACGTTGCCGTAGAGCCGAAGACCAAGGCTGACCAGGAGAAGATGGGTATCGCGCTGGGGCGTCTGGCACAGGAAGACCCGTCTTTCCGCGTACGTACCGATGAAGAAACCAACCAGACCATCATTTCCGGTATGGGTGAGTTACACCTGGAAATCCTGGTGGATCGCATGCGTCGTGAATTCAACGTTGAGGCCAATGTGGGTGCGCCGCAAGTAGCTTACCGCGAAGCGATCAAGAAGAAGGTTGAAGTCGAAGGTAAGTTCGTCAAGCAGTCCGGTGGTAAAGGCCAGTATGGTCATGTGTGGATCACCATGGAACCAAGCGGCGAAGGCAAGGGCTTTGAGTTCGTGGATGCCATCAAGGGCGGTACGGTTCCGCGCGAATTTATCCCGGCAGTGGAAAAGGGGCTGCGTGAAACCATCCCTAACGGTATCCTGGCCGGATTCCCTGTGGTTGATGTCAAGGTGACCCTGTTCGACGGCTCCTATCATGACGTTGACTCCAACGAAAACGCCTTCAAGATGGCGGCATCGATGGCGTTCAAGGATGGTATGCGCAAGGCGGATCCGATCCTGCTGGAGCCGATCATGGCGGTCGAAGTCGAAACCCCGGAAGATTACATGGGCGATGTGATGGGTGACCTGTCTTCCCGTCGAGGTGTGATCCAGGGCATGGACGACATGGCAGGTGGGGGCAAGGCGATCAGAGCCGAAGTGCCGCTGTCCGAAATGTTCGGTTACTCCACCACGGTGCGTTCGCTGTCGCAAGGCCGCGCGACTTACTCCATGGAGTTTAAGCATTATTCCGAAGCGCCGCGTAACGTCGCCGACGCGATCATCAACAAGAAATAGTCCTAAATCTAGAGTAGAGGAAAATTATCATGGCAAAAGGCAAATTTGAGCGGACCAAGCCCCACGTAAACGTGGGCACGATTGGGCACGTGGACCACGGCAAGACCACGCTGACGGCGGCTATTACCACCATTCTATCGAAGAAGTTCGGTGGCGAAGCCAAGGCATACGACCAGATCGATGCTGCGCCTGAAGAAAAGGCCCGTGGCATTACCATCAACACCGCCCACGTCGAATACGAAACGGCGGCACGCCACTACGCCCACGTTGACTGCCCGGGCCACGCCGACTACGTAAAGAACATGATTACCGGTGCTGCCCAGATGGACGGCGCCATCCTGGTCTGTTCCGCTGCTGACGGTCCCATGCCGCAAACCCGCGAACACATCCTGCTGGCACGTCAGGTTGGCGTTCCCTATATCGTCGTGTTCCTCAACAAGGCCGACATGGTCGACGACCCCGAACTGCTCGAGCTGGTCGAAATGGAAGTGCGTGAACTGCTCAGCAAGTACGACTTCCCCGGCGACGACACCCCCATCATCATCGGCTCTGCCAAGCTGGCGCTGGAAGGCGACCAATCCGAAATGGGCGAACCGTCCATCTTCCGTCTGGCCGATGCGCTCGACTCCTACATCCCCACCCCGGAACGCGCCATTGACGGCACCTTCCTGATGCCGGTGGAAGACGTATTCTCCATCTCCGGTCGCGGCACCGTGGTGACCGGCCGTGTCGAACGCGGCGTCATCAAGGTTGGCGAAGAAATCGAAATCGTCGGCCTCAAGCCCACCCTCAAGACCACCTGCACCGGCGTCGAAATGTTCCGCAAGCTGCTGGACCAGGGTCAGGCCGGTGACAACGTCGGCGTCCTGCTGCGCGGCACCAAGCGTGAAGAAGTCGAGCGCGGCCAAGTGCTGTGCAAGCCGGGCAGCATCAAGCCGCACACCAAGTTCGCAGCCGAGATCTACGTGCTGGGCAAGGACGAAGGCGGCCGTCACACGCCGTTCTTCAATGGCTACCGTCCGCAGTTCTACTTCCGCACTACTGACGTGACCGGTGCGGTTGAACTGCCGGCGGGCACCGAAATGGTGATGCCTGGCGACAACGTCTCCATCACCGTGGCCCTGATTGCCCCGATCGCGATGGAAGACGGTCTGCGCTTCGCTATCCGCGAAGGTGGCCGTACCGTCGGCGCCGGCGTCGTCGCCAAGATTATTGAATAAGGCCACCATAATGCAAAGCCAAAAGATCCGTATTCGCCTGAAGGCATTCGACTATCGTCTGATCGATCAGTCTGCACTGGAAATCGTGGAAACTGCCAAGCGTACTGGCGCGGTGGTCAAGGGCCCGGTGCCCCTGCCCACCCGCATCGAGCGCTTCGATATCCTGCGTTCCCCGCACGTCAACAAGACGTCGCGCGACCAGTTCGAAATCCGCACCCATCTGCGTCTGATGGATATTGTGGATCCGACCGACAAGACGGTGGATGCGCTGATGAAGCTGGATCTGCCGGCTGGCGTGGACGTCGAAATCAAGTTGTAATTTGAATAGGGGTCGGATATAATCCGCCCCTTTCGTAAAAACAGGCTGGTCAATTGTAATCAGCCTTTTAATTATTATAAGGAAACGATCATGAGCTTAGGGCTTGTTGGTCGCAAGGTGGGCATGACCCGCGTGTTTACCGAAGATGGCGAAAGCATCCCGGTAACCGTGCTGGAAGTGGTGCCCAACCGAGTGACGCAGATCAAATCGCCGGATGGCAGCGATGGCTATTCCGCGCTCCAGGTCGCGCACGGCGCCCGCCGTGCCAGCCGTGTCACCAAGGCGCTGGCCGGGCATTATGCCAAGGCGGGTGTGGTGGCCGGTAGCGGCATCAAGGAATTCACTGTGCCTCAGGATGTGCTGGCGAACTATTCCGCCGGCTCCGAGATCACCGTAGAAATCTTCCAGGAAGGCCAGAAGGTCGATGTGACCGGCGTTTCCATGGGTAAGGGTTTCGCCGGTGCAATCAAGCGCTACAATTTCAGTTCCAACCGCGCTTCGCATGGTAACTCCCGTTCGCACAACTCTGCCGGCTCCATTGGTATGGCGCAGGATCCGGGTCGTGTATTTCCGGGCAAACGCATGGCCGGCCACCTGGGTGCGGTCAAGACTACCGTGCAGAACTTGGTGGTGGTGCGTGTTGATCGTGAGCGCAATCTGCTGCTGATCAAGGGTGCGGTTCCCGGTTCCAAGGGCGGCGACGTCGTGGTGCGTCCGAGCGTGAAGGCAGGTGCATGATGGAACTCAAGCTGATTGACATGAATGGCAAGCCGGCCAAAAGCGGCGTCGAAGTTTCCGAAACGACTTTCGGTCGCGAATTCAACGAGGCGCTGGTGCATCAGGTGGTGACTGCCTATATGGCGAATGCCCGTGTAGCCACTCGCGCCCAGAAGGATCGTGCTGAAGTCAGCCATACCACCAAGAAGCCGTGGAATCAGAAGGGTACCGGCCGTGCGCGTTCCGGTATGAGTTCCAGCCCGATCTGGCGCGGAGGCGGCAAAGCTTTCCCGAACAGTCCGGATGAGAATTTCAGCCACAAGGTGAACCGCAAGATGTACCGCGCCGGGATGCGATCCATCCTGTCCGAGTTGGTGCGTCAGGATCGTCTGGCCGTGGTGGACGACTTCAGTGTCGAAGCGCCCAAGACCAAACTTTTCAACGACAAGATCAAGAGTCTGGGCTACGGCGATGCCGTGATGGTAGTGACCGACAGCTTCGACGAGAATCTGTACCTGTCTTCCCGCAATCTCCCACATGTTTTAGTGGTGGAAGCGCAGTACGCGGATCCGGTTAGCCTGGTTCACTTCCCCAAGGTGATCGTCACCATGGGTGCGGTCAAGAGACTCGAGGAGATGCTGGCATGAGCGCGACCACGATGAAGCAAGATCGTCTGCTGCAAGTGATTCTTGCACCGCAGATTACCGAAAAGGCCACCCACATTGCCGACAAGCATCAGCAGATCGCATTCAAGGTGCGTACTGACGCTACCAAGCCGGAAATCAAGGCTGCGGTGGAGTTGGTGTTCAAGGTCGAGGTTGAGGGCGTGACCGTAGTCAACGTGCAGGGCAAGTCCAAGCGTGCCGGCCGCGTCATGGGCCGTCGCAAGGACTGGAAGAAGGCTTATGTGAGCCTCAAGCCCGGCCAGGAAATCAACTTTGCTGCGGGCGAATAGGAGTAGAACATGGCACTGATTAAAGTCAAGCCGACTTCCCCCGGCAGGCGTGCAGTCATCAAGGTCGTCAATCCCGACCTGCACAAGGGCAAGCCCTACGCACCGCTGCTGGAGAAGAAGAGCAAAAATGCTGGCCGTAACAACAACGGCCACATCACCATCCGCCATCAAGGCGGTGGTCATAAGCAGCATTACCGTATCGTGGACTTCCGTCGCAACAAGGACGGTATCCCGGCCAAGGTCGAGCGTCTGGAATACGATCCGAACCGTAGCGCTCATCTGGCGTTGCTGTGCTACGTCGACGGCGAGCGTCGTTACATCATCGCACCGCGCGGTGTCGAGGTGGGTGCGCAGCTGATTAGCGGCTCCGATGCGCCGATCAAGGCGGGCAATGCCCTTCCGCTGCGCAACATTCCGGTGGGTAGCACGGTGCACTGCATCGAGTTGCTGCCAGGCAAGGGCGCTCAGCTGGCACGTTCTGCCGGCACTTCTGCGCAGTTGCTTGCGCGTGAAGGTAGCTACGCCCAGCTGCGTTTGCGTTCAGGCGAAGTGCGCCGCGTACACGTGGACTGCAAAGCCACCCTTGGCCAGGTCAGCAATGAGGAGCATTCGTTGCGTTCCATTGGCAAGGCCGGCGCCGTGCGTTGGCGTGGTGTTCGCCCGACGGTACGTGGAGTGGTGATGAACCCGGTTGACCACCCGCATGGCGGTGGTGAGGGCAAAACTGCCGCTGGTATGCATCCGGTGAGCCCGTGGGGCACGCCGACCAAGGGGTATCGTACCCGCAACAACAAGCGGACGGACAACATGCGCGTCAGCCGTCGTCCATCCGGTAAGAGGTAACAGACATGGCACGTTCAGTTAAAAAAGGTCCATTCGTGGACGCTCACCTGATCAAGAAGGTCGAGGTTGCAGCCGCTGCGCGCGATCGTCGCCCGATCAAGACCTGGTCCCGCCGTTCTACGGTGTTGCCGGACTTCATTGGTTTGACCATTGCGATTCACAACGGCAGGCAGCATGTTCCGGTGCTGATTTCTGAAAACATGGTTGGTCACAAGCTCGGCGAATTTGCCTTGACCCGTACGTTCAAGGGTCACGCGGCCGACAAGAAAGCCAAGAAGTAGGAGCATGACGATGAATGTATCTGCAGTGCTGAAAGGCGTACATCTGTCGCCGCAAAAAGCGCGTCTGGTCGCTGATCTGGTGCGTGGCAAGAAGGTAGGGAATGCGTTGAGCATCCTGACTTTCTGCCCCAAGCGTGGCGCCGAGATCATCAAGAAGGTGGTGGAGTCCGCGATTGCCAATGCCGAGCATAACGAAGGCGCCGACATTGACGAATTGAAAGTGACTTCGATCTATGTCGACAAAGGACTGGTAATGAAGCGTATCCGTCCCCGCGCCAAAGGTCGTGCCGGTCGCATCATCAAGCCGACCTGCCACATTACCGTGACCGTGGGCAATTAAAGGGATCATTATGGGACAGAAAATTCATCCGTTTGGGTTCCGCCTGAGCGTCCAGAAAAACTGGTCTTCTCGCTGGTATTCATCCAGCAAGAACTTTCCTGAAATGCTCAACAGCGACATCCGTGTCCGTGCATTCCTGAAAAAGAAGCTGGCACATGCCGCCGTAAGCAAGATCGTGATCGAGCGTCCTGCCAAGAACGCCAAAATCACCATTTACAGTGCGCGCCCCGGTATCGTGATTGGCAAGAAGGGTGAGGATATCGAATCCTTGCGTTCCACCTTGCAAGGCATGATGGGTGTGCCGGTTCACCTCAACATCGAGGAAGTGCGTAAGCCGGAGCTGGATGCAACGCTGATCGCGGAAAGCATCGCCCAGCAGCTGGAAAAGCGCGTGATGTTCCGTCGTGCCATGAAGCGTGCGATGCAGAATGCGATGCGCTTGGGTGCCAAGGGCATCAAGATCATGAGCGCCGGTCGTCTGAACGGCATCGAAATTGCACGTACCGAGTGGTATCGCGAAGGCCGTGTGCCATTGCATACGCTGCGTGCCGATATCGATTACGGCGTGGCCGAAGCCAAGACCACCTATGGTGTGATCGGTATCAAGGTTTGGGTATTCAAGGGCGAAGTGCTGGGCAGCAAGGCTGAACAACAGCCGGCAATCAGCGCCGAGCCGGAAAAGAAAGTGAGAAAGTCGGGGGCGAAAAATGCTGCAGCCAGCTAGACAGAAATTCCGCAAACAGCAGAAGGGCCGCAACAAGGGCATCGCGACTACCGGTAACAAGGTAAGTTTCGGTGAGTTCGGTCTGAAGGCAATCGGTCGTGGTCGTTTGACCGCGCGCCAGATTGAAGCTGCGCGACGCGTCATGACGCGTCACATCAAGCGCGGCGGCCGTGTCTGGATCCGGATTTTCCCGGACAAGCCAATTTCCAAGAAGCCTGCCGAAGTGCGCATGGGTAACGGCAAGGGTAGTACAGAGTACTATGTTGCGGAAATCCAGCCCGGCAAGATGCTGTACGAGATGGACGGCGTCAGTGAAGTGCTGGCCCGTGAAGCGTTCCGCCTGGCGGCTGCCAAGCTGCCGATCGAAACGACGTTCGCCACCCGTCATTTGGGGAGCTAGAAATGAAAGCGGTTGAATTGAGAGCGAAGTCTGTTGACGAGCTGAATAATGAACTGATTGAGTTGCGTCGCGCGCAGTTTTCTCTGCGTATGCAATTGGCGACCCAGCAGTTAAGCAAAGTGGATCAAGTGAGCAAGGTGCGTCGTGACATTGCTCGCGTCCGCACCGTGCTGGCTGAAAAATCCAGACAGGCTTGATAGGAGTGATGATGGGTACCGAAGCAAATCAAACTGAAAAAGTTGTGCGCACCTTGAGTGGTCGTGTCGTCAGCGACAAGATGGACAAGACCGTGACCGTGCTGGTCGAGCGTAAAGTGAAGCATCCTTTGATCGGCAAGGTGGTTCGCCGTTCCAAGAAATTCCATGCGCACAACGAAAACAACGAAGCCAGGGAAGGTGATCTGGTTGTGATCGTCGAGAGCCGTCCGCTTTCCAAGACCAAGACCTGGTCCGTAAGCAAGATCGTTGAAAAGGCAACACCCGTATAATTCTGCTTGCTTCTGGGTCAGAAGCAATATAGAATCCTACGTTTTTCGGCGACCTATAAGCTGTCGCCCCAATACTGACCGTTGGCTAGCCGGCCGTTAAGATTAGCGGCCGGTGTTGGTTTAACGGATTAAGTTGGAGAATATTCATGATTCAAATGCAATCCCGGCTTGAAGTCGCGGACAACACTGGCGCACGGTCTGTAATGTGCATCAAGGTGATTGGCGGCTCCAAGCGTCGTTATGCCGGCATCGGCGACATCATCAAGGTCAGCATCAAGGATGCGGCCCCGCGCGGCCGAGTCAAGAAAGGCGAAGTTTATAGCGCCGTGGTGGTTCGTACCACCAAGGGTGTGCGTCGCCCCGACGGTTCGCTGGTCAAGTTCGACGGCAATGCCGCCGTGTTGCTCAACAACAAGCTGGAGCCGATCGGTACCCGTATTTTCGGGCCCGTGACGCGTGAGCTGCGTGGCGAGCGCTTCATGAAGATCGTTTCGCTGGCACCGGAAGTGCTGTAAGGAGACCAAGGATGAACAAAATCCGCAAGGGTGACGATGTTATCGTTACCGTAGGCAAGGACAAGGGCAAGCGCGGCACGGTGTTGCGTGTGTTGGACACGGATCAGGTGGTAGTGGAGGGTGCGAACGTTGTCAAGAAGCATGCCCGCCCCAATCCGATGAAGGGCATCAACGGCGGTATCCTGGAAAAGGAAATGCCGATTCATGTTTCCAATGTGGCGTTGTTCAACGGCGCTACGCAAAAGGCTGACCGTGTCGGTTTCAAGGTTCTTGAAGATGGCCGCAAGGTGCGCGTGTTCAAGTCCAACGGCGAAGTCGTTGACGCATAAGGGTGAATCATGGCTCGTTTGAAAGCATTTTATAAAGACAAGGTTGTCAAGGGCTTGACCGAACAATTCGGATACAAGTCCGTGATGGAAGTGCCGCGCATCGAAAAGATCACGCTCAATATGGGTGTGGGCGAAGCGGTGGCTGACAAGAAGGTGATGGAAAACGCCGTTGGCGATATGCAGAAGATCGCAGGCCAGAAGCCGGTGGTTACGCTGTCCAAGAAGTCCATTGCAGGCTTCAAGATCCGCGATGGCTATCCGGTGGGATGCAAGGTAACGTTGCGCCAGGATCGCATGTACGAATTCCTGGATCGCCTGATTACCGTTGCCATTCCGCGTATCCGCGATTTCCGCGGCATTTCTGGCAAATCCTTCGATGGTCGCGGCAACTACAACATGGGTGTGCGTGAGCAGATCATTTTCCCGGAAATCGAGTATGACAAGGTTGATGCGCTGCGCGGCATGAACATCACCATTACAACCACCGCGAAAACTGACGAAGAGGCGCGTGCGCTGCTCGCCGCTTTCAGTTTTCCGTTTAGAAACTGAGGGTGCCATGGCTAAGGTAAGTCTGATTGAGCGCGAGCAAAAGCGTCGCGACACGGTAAAGAAGTACGCTGCCAAGCGTGCGGAACTGATGGCTGTCATCAAGGACGTTAAGGCTAGCGCCGAAGATCGTCGCGCTGCGCAAGATAAGTTGCAAGTCCTGCCGCGCAATGCCAGCCCGGTTCGCCTGCGCAACCGTTGCGCCCTGACCGGTCGTCCACGTGGTGTTTTCAGCAAATTTGGTCTGGCACGCGGCAAGCTGCGTGAACTGATGATGCGCGGCGAAGTGCCGGGCGTCACCAAGGCCAGCTGGTAAGGAAGGGGTAAGCGATGAGTATGAGTGATCCGATTGCCGATATGCTGACGCGTATTCGCAATGCGCAAAGCGTGAACAAGCCAAGCGTTTCTATGCCGGCCTCCAAGCTGAAGGGCGCAATTGCCGAAGTGCTGAAGGATGAAGGTTATATTGATGATTTCGCCGTGCATGCCGCCGACGGCAAGGCGCGCTTGGATATTAGCCTGAAGTATTATGCCGGCCGTCCAGTGATCGAGAAGATCGAGCGCGTAAGCCGCCCTGGTCTGCGGATCTACAAGGCCAGCGATAGTATTCCGCAGGTGATGAATGGTCTTGGGGTGGCGATTGTGTCCACTTCCAGGGGTGTGATGACTGATCGCAAGGCCCGCGCTGCCGGTATTGGCGGCGAAGTGCTGTGCGTAGTGGCATAAGGGGAGCGAAACATGTCTCGTGTTGCTAAAAATCCGGTCGTTATCCCTGCCAAGGTTGAAGTAGTGTTGTCGTCTGATCTGATAGCAGTCAGTGGTCCGATGGGCAAATTGAGCCAGCAGTTGACCGATGCGGTCAAACTGGTGCGCGAAGGTGATGCCGTGACCGTGGCCGCTGTCAATGACAGCCAGCATTCGCGTGCGATGTCCGGCACCATGCGCGCCTTGGTCGCCAATATGGTGCAAGGTGTTTCTCAAGGGTTTACTAGGAAGTTGACCTTGGTCGGCGTGGGTTATAAGGCGCAAGCGCAGGGTGCCGCGCTGAATCTGGATCTGGGTTATTCCCATCCGATCAGCCACAAGATGCCTGCTGGCGTGACTGTCGAGACACCGAGTCAGACGGAAATCGTCCTCAAGGGTGCTGACAAGCAGGTGGTGGGTCAGGTCGCCGCGCAGATTCGCGCATACCGCAAGCCAGAGCCTTACAAGGGCAAGGGTGTGCGCTATGCCGATGAAGTGGTGATTATCAAAGAAACCAAGAAGAAGTAAGGTTTAGCCATGAATAATGTAGATGCACGTCTGCGTCGCGCACGTAAAACCCGTGCCAAGATTGCCGAGCTGAAGGTGACGCGTTTGAGTGTTCATCGCACCAACAGCCACATTTATGCACAGATCATCGCGGAAACCGGTGACAAGGTGCTGGCCAGCGCTTCCACTGCGGAAGCCGAAGTGCGCAAGTCGATCAAGAATGGTGGCAATGCAGAAGCGGCGACCCTGATCGGAAAGCGTATTGCGGAAAAGGCAAAGGCTGCCGGGATTACCAGGGTCGCTTTCGACCGCTCCGGCTACAAGTACCATGGTCGTATCAAGGCGCTGGCTGATGCCGCCCGTGAAAACGGCTTGTCCTTCTAATAGACGGGGTTGATGATGGCGAGAGCAGAAGTAGAACAGCAGCAGACCGACGGTCTGCGAGAAAAGATGATCGGGGTAAACCGTGTGACCAAGGTGGTCAAGGGCGGCCGCATCATGAGTTTTGCCGCACTGACCGTGGTTGGTGATGGCGACGGCACAGTTGGCATGGGCAAGGGCAAGGCGCGCGAAGTGCCGGCTGCCGTGCAAAAGGCCATGGACGAGGCCCGTCGCAACATGACCAAGATCAGCCTGAACAACGGCACGCTGCATCATGCAGTGGTGGGCGTTCATGGCGCAGCCAAAGTGTTCATGCAGCCAGCGTCCGAAGGTACCGGCATTATTGCCGGCGGGGCGATGCGCGCGGTGTTCGAGGTGATGGGCGTGACCAATGTGCTGGCCAAGTGCATCGGTTCCACCAATCCCTACAACGTGGTGCGTGCTACGCTGAACGGTCTGAAATCCATGAACACACCCTCGGAAGTGGCTGCAAAGCGCGGCAAGTCCGTGGAAGAAGTCAGGGGCTAATCATGATGGCAAAAGCAAAAAAATCTGAAGCGGCGACGGTCAAGGTAACGCTGGTTAAGAGCGTGATCGGTCGTATCGAGTCCCACCGTGCATGCGTGCGCGGCCTGGGTCTGCGTCACCTTAATGACTCCGTCGAAGTGCAGGACACGCCTGCCAATCGCGGCATGATCAACAAGGTGGGCTATCTTCTGAAGGTAGAGGGCTAAATGAAACTGAATACTATCAAACCGGCCGAGGGTGCCAAGCACGCCAAGCGCCGTGTAGGTCGTGGCATTGGTTCGGGCTTGGGCAAGACTGCGGGCCGTGGTCACAAGGGTCAAAAGTCGCGCGCAGGCGGTTTCCATAAGGTGGGTTTCGAAGGCGGTCAGATGCCGCTGCAACGTCGCTTGCCAAAGCGCGGCTTCGTTTCCCTGACCAAGGATGATACGGCGCGCGTGCGTACCGGTGAATTGTCCGCGCTGGCTGTCGATACCATCGATCTTCTGGCGTTGAAGCAGGCTAATGTGGTGCCCGCTGGAGTGCGCACGGTCAAGGTTTACCTGTGCGGCGAACTGAATCGTGCGGTGACCGTGCAGGGTCTGTTGTTGAGCAAAGGTGCTCGCGCCGCAGTCGAAGCGGCCGGCGGCAAGATCGTAGAGTAAGCAGTTGGCTAACGAAAACTCACTGTTCGGCGCTGTAGGCAAGATGAGCGAGCTGAAAAGCCGCTTGCTGTTTGTGCTGGGTGCGCTGGTGGTTTTTCGACTGGGTGCGCATATCCCGGTGCCGGGTATCGATCCGGACGTGCTGGCGAAACTGTTTGAGTCGCAAAGTGGCGGCATTCTGGGCATGTTTAACATGTTCTCGGGTGGTGCGCTGTCACGCTTTACCGTGTTTGCGCTGGGGATCATGCCCTACATTTCGGCCTCCATCATCATGCAGCTGCTGACGGTGGTGTCGCCACAGATGGAACAGTTGAAGAAAGAAGGCGAAAGCGGTCGGCGCCAGATCACCAAATACACGCGCTACGGTACGGTGGCGTTGGCTACGTTTCAGGCGCTGGGTATTGCCATTGCGCTGGAAGGGCAGCAGGGGCTGGTGCTAGATCCTGGCTTGATGTTCCGCCTGACTACCGTAGTTACATTGGTGAGCGGCACCATGTTTTTGATGTGGCTGGGCGAGCAGATCACCGAGCGTGGCATTGGCAATGGCATCTCGATCATCATTTTCTCGGGGATCGTTGCAGGTCTGCCGCAAGCAATTGGTGGCACCTTGGAGCTGGCGCGTACTGGTGCGTTTTCGATTCCTCTGGTGCTGTTCCTGTTTGTCGCGGCGGTGGCCGTCACCGGTTTCGTGGTGTTCGTGGAGCGTGGCCAGCGCAAGATTACAGTGAACTATGCCAAGCGTCAGGTGGGCCGCAAGGTATTCGGTGGACAGACCACGCACCTGCCGTTGAAGCTGAATATGGCCGGGGTCATTCCGCCCATCTTTGCCTCGAGCATTATTCTGTTTCCGGCTACGCTGGCGGGGTGGTTTGGCAGTAGCGAGCACATGACCTGGCTGAAGGATATCGGTTCGACGCTGTCGCCTGGTCAGCCGTTGTATGTATTGTTGTATGCAGCCGCAATTGTGTTCTTCTGTTTTTTTTATACGGCCTTGGTGTTCAATCCCAAGGAGACTGCGGACAATCTGAAGAAGAGTGGCGCTTTTGTTCCTGGCATCCGCCCTGGCGAACAAACGGCGAAGTATATTGACCGCATCATGGCGCGCCTGACTCTGGTTGGTGCTGCCTACATTACCGCGGTGTGTCTGTTGCCAGAGTTTTTGATCGTGAAATTCAATGTGCCATTCTATTTCGGCGGCACCTCGCTGCTGATTATCGTGGTGGTGACCATGGACTTCATGGCGCAAGTGCAGTCTTATATGATGTCACATCAGTACGAGAGTTTGTTGAAGAAGGCCAACTTTAAGGGTGGCACTGTTCTTTCGCGATAGCGCGGACACAGGGATATGGCGAAGGAAGATACGATCGAGATGCAGGGGGAGGTTTTGGAAAATCTCCCCAATGCTACATTTCGCGTCAAGCTGGAAAACGGACATGTTGTGCTGGGACACATTTCCGGCAAGATGCGCAAGCATTACATCCGCATCCTGCCAGGGGACAAGGTTACAGTGGAATTGACTCCTTATGATTTGTCGCGCGCGCGAATTACATTCCGCGCCAAATAGTTACAGAAGCGAGAGGTATGAAATGAGAGTTCGAGCATCGGTTAAGGCATTATGCCGAAATTGCAAAGTGATACGTCGCCGCGGTGTGGTGCGCGTCATTTGCACAGACCCGCGCCATAAGCAGCGTCAGGGTTGATTTATTGCTGATGATTGCATAACCGGCTTCTGCCTGCTAAAATCATCGGCTTTTTTGAATCTGCCATTATTTGGAGTTAGTACATGGCCCGGATAGCAGGGGTAAATATCCCCAATCACAAGCATGCCGAAATCGCGTTGACCGCGATATATGGCATTGGTCGCAACACTGCGCAGAAAATCTGTGCGGCTGCAGGTGTGGCCTCCGCCACCAAGATCAAGGATCTGAATGACGCGGAGGTAGAAAAACTGCGTGATGAGGTAGCCAAGCTTAAAGTGGAAGGTGATCTGCGACGTGAAGTGTCCATGAACATCAAGCGATTGATGGATCTGGGTTGCTATCGTGGCGTACGTCACCGTCGCGGTCTGCCGGTTCGTGGGCAGCGCACCAAAACCAATGCACGTACCCGCAAGGGTCCGGTCAAGCCGATCAAGGCATCCAAGTAAGGAATAATGCGACATGGCTAAAGCTAACGTACGCGTACGCAAGAAAGTTAAGAAGAATATTGCCGAGGGCATTGCACACGTGCATGCTTCTTTCAACAACACCATCATCACCATTACCGATCGTCAAGGCAATGCGCTGTCTTGGGCGACTTCTGGCGGTGCGGGTTTCAAGGGGTCTCGCAAGAGTACGCCATTTGCCGCACAGGTGGCTGCCGAAGCTGCCGGCAAGGCCGCACAGGAGTGTGGTGTAAAGAATCTGGAAGTGCGTATCAAGGGCCCGGGCCCTGGTCGCGAATCCTCTGTTCGTGCATTGAATGCCGTTGGCTTCAAAATCACCAGCATCACCGATGTGACGCCGGTTCCGCACAACGGTTGCCGTCCGCCGAAAAAGCGTCGCATTTAATTGCGCCGGATATAAATAGGAGAATATCTTGGCTAGAAACCTTGATCCCAAGTGCCGTCAGTGCCGTCGTGAAGGCGAAAAGCTCTTCCTGAAGGGCGAAAAATGCTTTACCGACAAATGCGCGATTGAAAAGCGTAATTTCCCGCCCGGTCAACATGGTCAGAAGCGTGCTCAGCGTCTTTCCGACTATGGTGTCCAGTTGCGTGAAAAGCAGAAGGTGCGTCGTATCTACGGCATCCTGGAAGGGCAGTTCCGCGGCTATTATGCAGAAGCCGACCGTCAGAAGGGCATTACGGGTGAAAACTTGCTGCAGCTTCTGGAATGCCGTCTGGACAACGTGGCCTACCGCATGGGCCTTGGCGCATCGCGTACTGAAGCGCGTCAGATCGTGCGTCACAACAGCATCAAGGTCAATGGCAAGCGCGTTAACATCCCGTCCTATCAAGTCCGGCCGGGCGACGTGGTTGAGGTGAGCGAACGTGCAAAACAGCAGCTTCGTATCAAGGGTGCCATCGAAGCTGCCGAGCAGCGTGGCTTCCCCGAGTGGCTGGAGGTCGATGTCAAGGCGCTGAAGGGCACATTCAAGGCCAAGCCGCAACGCGACGAACTTCCATCAACCATCAATGAGTCCTTGGTTGTCGAACTGTACTCCAAGTAATGTCTAGGATCGCAAGGGTAAACTATGCAAAGTAGTCCGACAGAATATCTGAAGCCGCGCGTTGTTGATGTCGAGAAAATTTCTCCTTTGCGTGCGCGAGTGACGTTGGAGCCGATGGAGCGGGGTTTCGGCTATACGCTGGGCAACGCCCTGCGTCGCGTGCTGTTGTCTTCGATTCCTGGCTATGCCATTACCGAAGTCAAGATCGATGGCGTAGTTCATGAATACTCCACTATCGACGGCGTTCAGGAAGACGTGGTCGACATCCTGTTGAACCTGAAGGGTGTTGCGCTCAAGCTGCACAATAAGAATGAGACTGTGTTGACGCTCAACAAGTCTGAAGAAGGTGTGGTGAAGGCAGGCGATTTCGAAACCGGTCATGATGCTGAAATCATCAACCCGAATCATGTCATTGCCCACCTGACCAAAGGCGGCAGCCTGAAGTTGGAAGCCAAGATCGAAATGGGGCGTGGCTATCAGCCGGTTCCTGTTCGCCAGAAAAGTGATGATGAAGATCACGTTCTGGGCTTCATCATGGTGGATGCCTTGTTCAGCCCTATAACCAAGGTTAGCTACCATGTCGAAAGTGCGCGCGTCGAACAGCGCACCGATCTGGACAAGCTGGTAATGGATGTCGAGACCAATGGGGTGATCGATCCAGAGCAGGCAATTCGTGATGCAGCGCGTGTCCTGATGGGGCAATTGGCGGTATTTGCCGATCTGGAAGGCTCGCCTGACGTAATAGAAATCAAGAGTGTGCCGCAGGTTGATCCCGTTTTGCTGCGTCCGGTGGATGATCTTGAATTGACTGTACGCTCTGCCAACTGTCTCAAGGCGGAAAATATCTACTTCATTGGCGATCTGATCCAGCGTACCGAAAACGAATTGTTGAAAGCGCCCAATCTGGGCCGGAAGTCTCTTAATGAGATCAAGGATGTTCTCGCATCTAGAGGCCTGACCTTGGGAATGAAACTTGAAAACTGGCCGCCGGTTGGCCTGGAAAGAGTGTGAGGGTAATACCATGCGTCATCGCGTAAGCAATCGTAAACTGAACCGTACCAGCAGTCATCGCGCGGCGATGCTGCGTAATATGGCGAACTCGCTACTGAAGCACGAAGTCATCAAGACTACCTTGCCTAAGGCCAAGGAACTGCGTAAGGTGGCCGAGCCTCTAATTACTCTGAGCAAGAAGGCAACGCTTGCTAATCGTCGCCTGGCTTTTGATCGCCTACGTGACCGTGACATCGTAGTCAAGCTGTTCGATGAACTGGGTCCGCGTTATCAATCCCGCAACGGTGGTTACCTGCGCATCCTGAAGTGCGGTTTCCGTGATGGTGATAATGCACCGATGGCTTTCGTCGAGCTCGTCGACCGGCCTGACATCGCCACCGAGGCGGTTGCCGCGGAATAACCGGCTGTGAAGCCATATCGGAAAAGCCAGTCTTTTGACTGGCTTTTTTGTTTTATGGGGGGTGATCGTGATTTTATTGTTCACTGACTTTGGTGGCAGCGACATGTATGTAGGCCAGGTCAAGGCAGTACTGGCACGCTCCGCTCCTGATGCCCAAGTCATCGATCTGTTGCATGAGGCACCCAATCATGACGCTTGCTTGGGGGCGCATTTGCTGGCGGCTCTATCCGTGGCCATACCTGCATCATCGGTCACTGTTGCCGTTGTGGATGCAGGTGTGGGCGGCTCTCGCAGGCCGATCGTGATGGAGACAGGCGGCTGCTGGTACGTGGGGCCGGATAATGGGTTGCTATCGGTCATCGCTGCGCGCGCGAAGTGCTACCGGGCCTGGGAAATTGTCTGGCGGCCACAGCGTCTATCCCACTCGTTTCATGGACGAGACCTCTTTGCGCCGATAGCAGCCATGCTTGCGCAGAATGAGTGGTGGCCGAATGCGCTTGTTGAGATCGACCACCTTCAGGTGATGTTCGATGACGCAGACTTCCCGCAGGTGATTTATATCGATCACTACGGCAATGCCTTGACGGGATTGCGTGCTACGAACGTGCCACATTCTGCAAAATTTATAAGTGGTAATTATCAATTGGGGTATGCGCGAGTTTTCTCGGAAGCTCCAGCGGATGTGCCATTCTGGTACGAAAACAGCATTGGTCTGGTGGAAATCGCCTTGAACCGTGGCAATGCGGCAATGCGACTGGGCCTGTCGCTTGGCAGTCAAGTACAGCTTGCTGGGTGTGCTAGCTGCTGATTAGCTGCAATATTTTTTCGCAAGGGAATGGCCAGTCGAGCTCATCATCATTATCCGGTCTCGACAGGACAGGAATCCGCGTGCCGTAGCATTCAAGCAACACATCGTCTTCGGCAATATCAACGGTTTGCCAAGTCAGGCCAAGCTGGCGGAGAAGCGCGCTTGCCTCGTCGCACAAATGACAGCCCTCGGTGCCATAAAGAATCAATGTGTGTGCCATTTGCTGTGATAATGAAAGGCAGTGATATGAAGAAAATTTTATCCTGAATGCCCGCGTAGCGCGGGAATTTCTTAAAATGCTGTATTGCCCCAATGTGGCGACGTACTCATGGCTGAAAACGAACAACCCAAGGAAACGTTACAGGATGCCCTGCAACAGGTTATTCACCTGCTGAATAAACACCGGCTGGTGGAGGATCTAGTGCATAAGCAGGATATGCCTCGGCACGGCCTGGTTGAGTCGCTGGTGCACAAGCAGAACCTGGTTGAGTTGCAGAAGAAGCTGGATGAACTGCACCCGGCCGACGTTGCCTATATTCTCGAGGCGTTGCCGATCGAGCAGCGTTTGATTGTTTGGGATCTGGTCAAGGCCGAGCGCGACGGCGAGATCCTGCTGGAAGTTTCTGATGCGGTGCGGCAGACGCTGATTGCCGACATGGACAGCGACGAACTGCTGGCAGCGGCCGAGCAGCTCGATACCGACGAGATCGCCGACCTCGCCCCGGATTTACCACAAGATGTTCTGCAGGAGCTGCTGGTCAGTCTGGACAGCCAGAATCGGGAACGCTTGCAGTCGGCGCTGTCCTATCCGGAGGACACGGTCGGCGCACTGATGGACTTCGATATTGTTACCATCCGCGAAAATATCAGCCTGGAAGTCGCATTGCGCTACCTGCGCCGGCTCGGCAAGCTGCCTGATCACACCGACAAGCTGTTCGTAGTGGACCGCAATGACATTCTGCTCGGTGTGTTGCCGTTGAAGCGTCTGGTTGTGCATGACCCGGAAGCCAGCGTAGCTGCCGTAATGGCTGAAGAAACGGTAATTTTTCATCCCGAGGAACAGGCTAGCGATGCTACCCAGGCCTTCAGCCGCTATGATCTGGTGACCGCGCCGGTGGTCGATGAAAATAACAAGCTGGTCGGTCGCCTGACCGTGGACGCGGTGGTGGATTTCATCCAGGATGAGTCGGAGAGTGAAATGCTGTCCATGGCTGGCTTGCGCGAGGAGGAAGACTTGTTCTCATCTGTGTGGAAGTCGGTGCAGAATCGATGGGCCTGGCTGGCAATCAATCTGGTCACGGCTTTCATCGCCTCACGCGTCATCGGTGTTTTTGAGGGTTCGATTGAAAAGATTGTTGCGCTGGCCGCTTTGATGCCGATCGTTGCTGGGGTTGGCGGCAATTCCGGCAACCAAACCATCACCATGATTGTCCGCGGACTGGCGCTGGGGCAGATCAGCATGCACAACATGCGGAAGCTGCTGTATAAGGAGCTGGGAGTTGCTTTGCTCAACGGGCTGGTGTGGGGCAGTGTATTGGGCATTGCTGCTTTCCTGCTTTATCACAACCTGGCGCTTGGCTTGGTCATGACTGGCGCGATGATTCTGAACCTCCTGTTGGCTGCGCTGATGGGAGTGGGCATTCCACTCGCCATGACCCGCTTCGAGAGGGATCCCGCAGTGGGTTCCAGCGTGTTGATCACGGCGGTAACTGACAGCGGCGGCTTCTTTATTTTTCTTGGTTTGGCGACAATTTTCCTGGTATGAGGCATTGATGGGATCGGGAATGAACAGTATGTGGATCGAACTTGCAGCCGAACTGGGCGCCCAGGTGTTGTACTGGGAGGTGGCTGTGCTGGCGATCGGCCTGTCTATGGCATGGCTGCTAAACCGCTTCATTCAAGGCCAGGTCATGCGCAAGGCGCCAGAGTCATGGAAAATCGGTATCGGTGGAGCCAAGCGCTTGCTGTTCCCGCTGAGTTCTCTGATATTCATTTCCCTCGGCATCCTGGCGCTGCACCATGGCGGCTATCACACCAGCATGCTCCAACTGGCGTCCTCGCTGCTGGTTGCCATGGCGGTGATCCGGCTCGCTGTTTATACGCTGCGCTATGTATTTGCACCAAGCACCTGGTTGCACGCCATGGAACACACCATTGTCAGCATGGTATGGGTGCTGGTGGTGCTTCATCTGGTTGGCATTTTGCCGGAATTGCTGCTGGCCCTAGAGGGCATCAGTTTTACTGTCGGTAGTCACACAATTTCCCTGTGGCTGATTCTGCAGGCGCTGGTGATCGTAATGGTGACCATCGTGGTAGCGTTGTCGGTGAGCCGTTTCCTCGAAAACAAGCTGATGCGCGCTGAGCAGATCGATATGAATCTGCGTGTCGTCATGTCCAAATTGGTACGAATTATTCTGACGCTGATCGGAGTGTTGACAGCGCTCTCTGCCATCGGTTTCGATATCACATTGCTCTCGGTATTCGGCGGAGCGCTTGGTGTCGGGTTGGGCTTCGGATTGCAGAAAATTGCCAGCAACTATGTCAGCGGCTTCATCATCCTGCTGGAGCGGTCTGTGCATATTGGGGACGTGATCACTGTGGATAGCCATTATGGCGTGGTGAACCAGATTCGCTCACGCTACTTGGTGCTGCGCAAGCTGGATGGTATCGAGGTGGTAATCCCAAACGAAATGTTGATCAGCAATGCCATCATCAACCATTCTTTTACCGATCGTAAGGCGCGAGTTGCCCTTCCCGTGATGGTGAGCTATGAAAGCAACCTGGAGCGGGCGATGGAATTGCTGAAAGAAGCGGCATGCGATCATCCCCGCGTGATGGATGATCCGGCACCGGAGGTCCAGGTGCTGGGTTTTGGAGACAATGGCATCGATCTGCAGCTGGTGATTTGGATTCCTGATCCAGAGGAGGGTTCTGGTAGTTTGAAATCTGCACTATACCTCGCTATCTGGCGCGCGTTTCAACAGCATGCCATTTCCGTTCCCTATCCGCAGCGCGATATACGTATTATCGGTGGCGGCACGAAGTAATCCCGGAGCGGCCACCTTCTGTATTTTGTGAAAGTGCGGGACATATAAAGCAGAAAGCCCCGCCTTGGCGGGGCTTTCTGCAGTCTTGGCTGATGTTATGTTGATTACATTACATCATGTCCATGCCGCCCATGCCGCCCATGCCGCCCATGCCGCCTGGCATTCCAGGAGCTTCATCCTTCGGCAGTTCGGCGATCATGCAGTCGGTAGTCAGCATCAGGCCGGCTACGGAAGCGGCGTGCTGTAGCGCATAGCGGGTCACCTTGGTCGGATCCAGCACGCCCATTTCCACCATGTCGCCATAGGTGTCGTTGGCTGCGTTGTAACCGAAGTTACCTGCGCCTTCCAGCACCTTGTTGACGACCACGGAAGGCTCGGCACCGGCATTGCCGACGATCTGGCGCAGCGGCTCTTCGATGGCGCGCAGGACGATGGCGATACCGGCGTCCTGATCATGATTGTCACCCTTGGTCGCCGCAATGGCCTTGCCGGCACGCAGCAGAGCTACGCCGCCGCCGGCGACGATGCCTTCTTCAACTGCAGCGCGAGTGGCGTGCAGCGCATCTTCCACGCGCGCCTTCTTTTCCTTCATTTCAATTTCGGTGGTTGCCCCTACCTTGATCACGGCCACGCCACCGGCCAGTTTGGCTACACGTTCCTGCAGCTTTTCGCGGTCGTAGTCGCTGGTCGCGTCTTCAGCTTGTTTCTTGATCTGGTCGATGCGGCTCTTGATGTTGGCATGGACACCGGCACCGTCGATGATGATGGTATTTTCCTTGCCCACTTCGATACGCTTCGCCTGACCCAAGTCTTCCAGCTTGATGTTTTCCAGCTTCAGGCCAAGTTCTTCAGCGATCACGGTACCACCGGTGAGGATGGCGATATCTTCCAGCATGGCCTTGCGGCGGTCACCAAAGCCAGGAGCCTTGACGGCGCAGGTCTTCAGGATGCCGCGGATGTTGTTCACCACCAGCGTAGCCAGTGCTTCGCCTTCGATGTCTTCGGCGATGATCAGCAGCGGACGGCCAGCCTTGGCGACTTGTTCCAGTGCCGGTAGCAGGTCACGGATATTGGAGATCTTCTTGTCGAACAGTAGGACGAACGGATTTTCCAGCAGGGAAATCTGACGATCCGGGTTGTTGATGAAATACGGGGACAGATAACCGCGGTCAAACTGCATCCCTTCCACAACATCCAACTCGTTAGAAAGGCCGGAGCCGTCTTCCACAGTAATCACGCCTTCTTTGCCGACCTTGTCCATCGCGTCAGCGATGATCTGGCCGATAGAAAAATCGGAATTGGCGGAAATGGAGCCGACCTGAGCGATTTCCTTGCTGGTGGTGCAGGGCTTGGACAGGCTCTTCAGTTCGGCGACGACAGATTCGACAGCCTTGTCGATGCCGCGCTTCAGATCCATCGGATTCATGCCGGCGGCCACGGACTTCATGCCTTCGCGGATGATAGCCTGGGCCAGCACGGTGGCGGTAGTGGTGCCGTCACCGGCGATGTCGGAGGTCTTGGAAGCGACTTCCTTCACCATTTGCGCGCCCATGTTCTCGAACTTGTCCTTCAGTTCGATTTCCTTGGCGACGGAAACACCGTCCTTGGTGATGGTGGGGGCGCCGAAGGAGCGCTCCAGCACCACGTTGCGGCCCTTGGGGCCCAAGGTAACCTTAACGGCATTGGCGAGAATGTTCACGCCGTTGACCATTTTGTGGCGAACTTCGTCGCCGAAACGTACGTCTTTAGCAGCCATTGTTTATTTCTCCTGAAACTGAATTCTTTGGGTAAGTCGGATTAGGCTTCAACTACGCCCATGATGTCTTCTTCGCGCATGACGAGCAGTTCATCGCCAGCAACCTTGACGGTCTGGCCGGCGTACTTGCCGAACAGCACCTTGTCGCCAACTTTGACGTCAAGTGCAATCTGCTTGCCGTTTTCATCGCGCTTGCCGGGGCCAACGGCGATGATCTCGCCTTGATCCGGTTTTTCGGTGGCAGTGTCAGGGATGACGATGCCGGAAGCGGTCTTACGTTCTTCTTCCAGGCGTTTAACGATCACACGGTCATGCAGGGGACGAATTTTCATCGTTAAGTTCTCCATTAAAAAATCGTTGAAACAAAGGGTCTAAAAGTGCTGAAACACAAGGCTATTAGCACTCATGTCTTCCGAGTGCTAATAATACGGGCTAGGGTGCAAGATTTCAAGTGATAGTTCCGGGATGTATGGTTTTATGCTGTTTTGCCGGGATAAAAGAGTGGTTGTAGAGGTGACGTTGAACAAGAGGTAGTTCCGCGCATCAAATGCTTTATGCTGAACCGGATAGGTCGCTGGCATATGTCCAATTTTGATAAGGGGTCAGGCCTGCTCAGGGTTCTCTTGGAAGATGTTGCGAGCAATGTGGCGATGTAGCAGGTGGCAGCAAGATCAGCAAGGGTCAAGGATGACCGTGGTACTTGGCTGGCTGTTTGTGAGCTTGCGCTTTGTTGAGTACATCTTCGGCCAGAGGGGTTGTGACATTGGAGATGAGTTCTTATAAGTTACTTTTAGTTAGTTTTATATCCCATTAATTTTTAAGGAAAAAAAATTTATACATAAGATCTTGTAACTATTTGACCTGTAAAGGAAAAATGTCAAAAAAGGGCTTGCACTGCCCTTTTTTTTTATCTATAGTGGGCGCAAGTGGGGAAAAGTGGGGTTTTGTGGGGAATTGCCGGCTGATACTAAGGGCGGTTGGCGGTTCCCCTCTCTGTCCCCGCGCAAAAGGGGAAGTCATGTTTCGTGGTGCGACGTCTTTAAGTCTGGATGCCAAAGGTCGATTGGCGGTGCCGAGCAGGCACCGGGATCTATTGCAGGCTCAATGCGCCGGCCATCTCGTGCTGACTGCCCATCCGCATCGATGCCTATTGCTCTATCCGCAGCCAGCTTGGGAGCCGATTCAGTCCAAGGTCATGGCGCTTTCAAGTTTCGATAAACAATCCAGCGCCCTGCAAAGGCTGTTGGTGGGCTATGCCGAGGATGTGGAGCTTGATAGCGCCGGGCGCTTGCTGGTCTCACCGGTTTTGCGCGAATTTGCCGGGCTCGATAAGCAGGCCATGCTGGTAGGCCAGGGTAGCCACTTCGAGCTGTGGGGTATGGAGGGCTGGCGTCAGCAGATGGATCGCTTGATGGCCTCGGATGACATGGCATTACCAAGCGAACTGGATGGTTTCTCGTTGTGAGCGCAAGCTCGCATGTTCCCGTTTTATTGCAAGAATCTGTCGAAGCACTGAATGTTTGTCCTGATGGTATCTATGTGGACTGTACCTTCGGGCGCGGCGGGCATAGCCGGGCAATTCTGGCGCGGCTGGCAGAAAATGGCCGGCTGATCGCACTGGACCGCGACCTAGCGGCTGTCGAAGCTGCTGGCGCGATCAAAGATAAAAGGTTTTTGCTGGTGCATAGCGGGTTTTCCGGATTACGGCGGGTGCTATCGGAATTGGGGATTGGCAAGGTGAATGGGGTGTTGCTTGATATTGGCATTTCATCTCCACAAATTGATACCGCAGAGCGTGGATTCAGCTTCCGGCTGGATGGTCCGCTCGACATGCGCATGGATCAGAGTCGTGGCCAGACGGCTGCGGAGTTTCTGGCCACGGCGTCCGAGCAACAACTAAGAGAGGTCATCAAGGATTATGGTGAAGAACGGTTTGCTAAACAGGTTGCAAGGGCGATTGTTGCGGCTCGCGCAGGGGGGCTTCCCGTCGCCACTACTCGACAGCTTGCCAAGATCGTGGCAGACGCAGTGCCCAAAACGGAACCTGGCCAAGACCCGGCGACGCGCACCTTTCAAGCTCTACGGATTTTCCTCAATCAGGAGCTTGAAGAATTGTCGCTGACACTGCCGCAGTGCGTTGATGTACTGGCGCCTGGTGGCAGATTGGCGGTAATCAGCTTTCATTCGCTCGAAGACCGAATTGTCAAACGCTTCATCCGCTCCGAGCAGGACAGGGATACGCTTCCATCCAGATTTCCCGTGCGCGCCAGCGAGTTGCCGCCGTCACGTTTGTTGGCGGTGGGCAGGGCGATTCGCTCTTCCGCATCCGAGATTGCAGCCAATCCGCGCTCACGCAGCGCCGTGCTGCGTGTCGCAGAGCGCACCGCGGCAACATGACCAGGCTGAACCTGATCCTGTTTGCGATTTTGCTGGCGAGTGCGCTTGGCACGATCACCTCGCAGCATGCGGCGCGGAAGCTCTATATTGAATTGGAACAGCAGAAAGAGCATGCCAAGCGCTACGAGGTCGAGTGGGGGCAGTTGCAACTTGAGCAAAGCACCTGGGCAATGCACTCGCGCATAGAGCGGATTGCCGCGGCAAGGCTGCGCATGCAGGTGCCGGATCCTTCGCGTATTCAGATGGTGGCGCCGTGAACAAACCCCACCGTCTTGCCATCAGATTTCCGGCCTGGCGCCGACGCGTCCTGCTGACGCTCGTGCTGTCGGGCTTCGCGGTGTTGCTGGGGCGCGCGATTTACCTGCAGGGGTTGCACACCGACTTCCTGCAGCATAAAGGGGATGCGCGTTATAGCCGAGTTCTCAAACTTTATGCGAATCGCGGCGTGATTACCGACCGTCATGGCGAGCCGCTGGCCAAGAGTGCGCCGGTAGAGTCGGTGTGGGCAAGCCCGCCTGATGTCAAGATCAACGAGGCGCAACTCGGAAAGCTGGCGGCGATGTTGCGGATGAAGCCGGGCGATCTGGGCAAAAAGCTCTCCAATAGCCAGAGGGAATTCGTGTATCTCAAGCGCCGCATGTCGCCGGACGATGCAGTGCAGGTCATGCGGCTTGGCATCCCCGGCATCTTTACCCAGCGCGAGTATCGCCGCTACTACCCGGCGGCCGAGGTGGCCGCGCATCTGGTGGGCTTTACCGGCATTGAAGACCTCGGTCAGGAAGGAATGGAACTGGTATTCCAGGACTGGCTTTCCGGAAAGCCGGGAAGCCGGCACGTGATCAAGGACAGGCAGGGCCGTATCGTCGAAGACCTGGAAGAGGTCAAAGTGCCGCAAGATGGCCGCGATCTGGTGTTGTCGGTGGATAGCAAACTGCAATATCTGGCCTATCGCGAACTGGCATATGCAGTAGAACAGCACAAGGCGAAGGCCGGGGCTATTGTGGTGCTGGATGCGCGCAGCGGCGAAGTGCTGGCAATGGTCAACCAGCCGACTTATAACCCAAACAAGCCGGTGAATATTGCGGGGCGCTCGCGAAATCGGGCGATTGTCGATACTTTCGAGCCGGGGTCGACCATGAAGCCATTCACCATTGCCGCCGCCATGGAGACCGGAAGATTTACGCCGGATACGACGCTCGATGTTGGGCAGGGTTCCTGGAATATTGGCAGAAATACTATTCACGACGAGCACGCCAAAGGCGTGTTGTCGGTAGCGCAAATCCTGCAAAAATCATCCAATATCGGTACCGCAAAAATGGGACTGACGCTGTCGCCACAATCGATGTGGGGCACGTTCAATCAATTAGGTTTTGGATCCTCGCCGCACTCGGGATTTCCCGGGGAGGTGGCTGGCAGGCTCCGCCCATGGAAGAACTGGCGGCCAATCGAGCAGGCCACGATGTGTTTCGGACAGGGTGTGACGGTGACCTTGTTGCAACTGGCGCGCGCTTACAGCGTATTTGCCAATGACGGGGAATTGAAGCCCTTGTCGCTGCTCAAGCTCAATGATCCGGTTGTAGGCCAGCATGTGTTGTCGGCGCAGATCGCCCGGCAGGTGCGTGAAATGATGGAACTGGTTGTGCAGCCGGGTGGTACCGCGACCAAGGCGCAGGTCATGGGCTACCGTGTGGCGGGCAAGACGGGTACCGCACAGAAAGTAGAAGATGGCCACTATGTCAAAGGGCGATACATCGCTTCGTTTGTAGGCATGGCGCCCGCCTCCAATCCGCGCCTCATCATTGCCGTCATGATAGACGAGCCAAGCGCCGGCCAATATTTTGGCGGTGCGGTGGCGGCGCCTGTGTTCAGCACGGTCATGTCCGGAGCTTTGCGCATGATGGCAGTGCCTCAAGATGCACCGAATGACAATATTGTCATTCCGCCGGAAAACATGCCGGATGTGAAGGAGGCGGTATGACGAATCTGCTGGCCCAACTCGCGGCGCAAGGAGTAACGCCGCGCACGCTGACCGCAGACAGCCGTCGGGCGATTCGCAATAGCCTGTTTCTGGCCTATCCCGGCGAGCATGCCGATGGCCGTGATTTCATCGGACAGGCAGTAGCCCAAGGGGCCTCCGCGGTGCTGTGGGAGCGCGACAATTTCAGTTGGAATGCCGACTGGGAAGTCCAGAACCTGCCCGTCGAGGGTCTGCGCGAAAAGGCGGGTGTGATCGCAGACGAGTTTTATGGCCATCCTTCACTGCACCTGTGGATGGTCGGCGTCACCGGCACCAACGGCAAGACCTCGTGCAGCCACTGGCTGGCGCACGCGCTGACCCAGGTCGGGCGCAAGACCGCCACCGTCGGCACGCTCGGCAACGGTTTTCCGGGCGAATTGTCCGAGGCCATCAACACTACGCCCGATCCCATTCTGCTACATGGCATGCTGGCTAATTATCTGGCGCAGGGCGCAGCGAGCGTTGCGATGGAGGTCTCCTCGCACGGGCTGGCCCAAGGCCGCGTCAACGGTGTGCATTTCGATGTGGCGGTATTCACCAACCTGTCCCGTGATCATCTGGATTACCACGGCGACATGGCGTCGTATGCCGAGGCCAAGAGCCAGCTATTCCGCTGGCCGGGGCTGCGCAGCGCGGTGCTGAATTCGGACGATGCTTTCGGCGCGGATGTGGTCGTGAAACAGATCGACAAGGGCGTGCGTGTGCTTACCTATGGGTTCGAATCAGGCGATGTACGCGGCAGCAACCTTGTCCTGAATGGCGACAGAATGGCGATGGATGTCACAACGCCGGAAGGCAACGCCCGTCTGGATATTCGCCTGATGGGTCGTTTTAACGCCTACAATCTGCTGGCGGTGCTGGCGGTGCTACTGGCTTCCGGTGTTGCGCTGCAGGATGCCGTGCAGGCATTGCACCAGATCGAACCGGTGGCGGGCCGCATGCAGCAGTTGGGTGGCCAGAGCAAACCGCTGGTGGTGATTGATTACGCACACACCCCGGACGCGCTGGAAAAGGTGCTGGCCGCGCTGCGCGAGCAGACTTCCGGCAAGCTGCTGTGCGTGTTCGGCTGCGGCGGCAATCGCGACAAGGGCAAGCGCCCCCTGATGGGCGAGGCCGCCTCCAGGCTGGCGGATAGCGTGATCGTGACTTCCGACAATCCGCGCCACGAAGATCCTGCCGTCATCATTGCCGACATCGTGGCCGGTACGGGCAGCAATTACCATATCGAGGCGGATCGCGCCGCGGCGATTGCGCTTGCGATCGAGCAGGCGGAAAGCGGCGACATTGTCCTGCTTGCCGGCAAGGGGCATGAGGATTATCAGGATATCGGCGGGGTAAAACTGCCGTTCAGCGATGCCGAAGTAGCGCTGCGCGCATTGGGGAAGACGGCATGATGATGCGATTGTCAGAAGCAGCGCTGGCGACCAGGGGCCAGGTGGATGGCGCGGATGTCGCGTTCGATGCTGTTACCACCGACAGCCGCCGTGTTGCGGGCGGGGATTTGTTCATCGCACTCAAGGGCGAGCGTTTCGACGGCCACGATTTCGTCGCTTCATGCCTTGAGCGGGGAGCGGTCGCCGCGATGGTGCAGCATGAGATCGAGAAAGTTTCCCCGCAGCTGGTGGTATCTGATACCCGGCTCGGCCTGGGCGATCTGGCGGCTTACTGGCGCAGCAAGATCGCTATTCCGCTGGCCGCCATTACCGGCAGCAATGGCAAGACCACGGTGAAGGAAATGCTGGCGGCCATTCTGCGTGAAACTTCCGGCGTCCATGGCGTGCACGCCACCGAGGGCAATCTGAACAACGATATCGGTCTGCCGCTCACGCTGCTGAAACTGCGTGCACACCACCGCTACGCGGTGACCGAGATGGGCATGAACCATCCCGGGGAGATCGCCTACCTGACGCGCATAGCCAAGCCGGATGTCGCCCTCGTCAACAATGCCGGGACCGCCCATCTGGCTGGGCTGGGCAATATAGAGGCGGTGGCGCGAGCCAAAGGCGAAATCTTCCAGGGGCTGGCGACTGGCGGGACGGCAGTAATCAATGCGGATGACGCCTTTGCTCCGCTGTGGCGACAATTGGCCGCTCCGCACCGGGTTCTGACGTTCGGCCTGGAACAGCAATCCGATGTGAGCGCCAGCCATCAGTTGATGGCGGATAGAAGCGATCTGTCCATGACAACGCCTCAAGGAAATATTGGCCTGCATCTGGCCGTGCCCGGCCTACATAACGTACGCAATGCCTTGGCCGCCACAGCGGTCGCATTGGCGCTGGGCATCGGACTCGATGACATCAAACAAGGGCTGGAGCGCTTCAGCGGCGTGAAAGGCCGGTTGCAGCGCAAGCCGGGTCGGGGCGGCGCTATCGTCATTGACGACACCTACAACGCCAACCCGGCTTCCATGCGAGCCGCAATCAGCGTGCTGTCGGAGCATCCTGGCAGGCGCATTTTCGTCATGGGCGATATGGGTGAGCTTGGCAACGATGCCGCATCCATGCATGCGGAAATCGGCGCTTTGGCAAAAACAGCCGGAATCGACGCTTTGTATGCGGTTGGCGTGCTTTCCACCGAGGCGTTTCAATCGTTCGGCGCCGGCGCGCGGCATTTCGATACGCCGGAAGCGCTGGTGGTTGCTCTGGAAGATGAGCTCAAGATGGGTGTGACAGTGCTGGTGAAAGGTTCACGCTTCATGCGCATGGAGCGTGTGGTGGAATTGTTGATGGCAGAAGCAGAAAAGGAGAGCAGACATGCTGCTTGAACTGGCACGCTGGCTGGCGCATGACGTGCGCGCCTTCAATGTATTCAACTACATCACATTAAGGGCGGTGCTGGCAACGCTGACCGCGCTGCTGATTTCTTTCATGGTTGGCCCCGCCATGATCCGCAAGCTGACTCATTACAAGGTGGGACAGGCGGTGCGCGATGATGGCCCGCAGACGCACCTGATCAAGGCTGGTACGCCGACCATGGGCGGCGCACTGATTCTGGTGGCGATTGCGATTGCCACGCTGCTGTGGGCGGATTTGTCCAACAGGTATGTGTGGGTCGTTTTGATCGTCACGCTCGGTTTTGGCATCGTTGGTTGGGTGGACGACTGGCGCAAAGTGGTGCATCGCAATCCCAAGGGACTATCCGCGCGGGAAAAGTACTTCTGGCAGTCTTTGCTTGGCTTCGGCGCGGCGATTTATCTTTTTCATACCGCCACCCTGCCGGCACAGACCACCTTGATTTTTCCGTTCTTCAAGCAACTGGTATTTCCGTTGGGCGCGGCCAGTTTCATCGTCCTGACCTATTTCGTCATAGTCGGCAGCAGCAATGCGGTCAACCTGACCGATGGCCTGGATGGTTTGGCGATTATGCCGACAGTACTTGTGAGCGGGGCGCTGGCGATCTTCGCCTACGCTGCCGGCCACCTCTACTTTTCGAAATATCTGGGCATTCCATACGTGCCGGGTGCCGGCGAACTGGCGGTGTTCTGCACCGCCATGGCCGGTGCCGGTCTCGGATTCCTCTGGTTCAACGCTTACCCGGCAGAAGTGTTCATGGGCGACGTCGGCGCGCTGGCGCTGGGTGCGGCGCTTGGGGTGGTGGCGGTGATCGTGCGGCAGGAAATCGTCCTCTTCATCATGGGCGGCGTGTTCGTGGTGGAAACGCTGTCGGTAGCGGCTCAAGTGACGTATTTCAAATATTCCAAACGCAAATACGGTGAGGGGCGGCGCATCTTTTTGATGGCGCCATTGCATCACCATTATGAACAGAAAGGCTGGAAGGAAACGCAGGTGGTCGTTCGTTTCTGGATTATCACCATGATGCTAGTGCTTTTGGGCTTGTCGACGCTGAAATTGAGATGAAACTGGAACTGAACGGCAAACGGGTTTTAGTGCTGGGACTGGGCGATACCGGTCTTTCGGCACTGCGCTGGCTGAAGCGGCAGGGTGCAACCCTGTCTGTTGCCGATACACGCGAAATGCCTCCGGGTCTGGACGTGGTGCGCGCCGAACTGTCGGAAACTGCCGTGCATCTCGGCGCGTTCCGCCGCGAGGTGTTCGATCAAGCCGACATCGTTGTCGCCAGCCCTGGCGTGCCGCTCGCGGAGCCTGAAATCCAGGCGACGATTGGTCGAGGCATCCCCGTTGTAGGCGATGTCGAACTGTTCGCACAGTACAAACCCGATCATTCCAAAGTCATCGCCATTACCGGTGCCAACGGCAAGAGCACGGTGACCGCGCTGATAGGTGAAATGTGCAGGGCAGCCGGACTCAAAACCGTTGTTGCCGGCAATATCGGTCTGCCGGTGCTGGACGCTCTGGGTGGCACCGAGCCTGATGTCTATGTGCTGGAACTGTCCAGCTTCCAGCTTGAAACCACGGCCAGCCTGCATCCCGATGCGGCAACCGTGCTCAACGTCACCGAAGACCACATGGATCGATACTCCAGTATGGCCGAGTATGCTGCCGCCAAGGCGCGCATCTTCCACGGCAACGGCGTACAGGTGCTGAATCGCGAGGATTGCTGGAGCCGCGGCATGGTGCTGCCGGGGCGCAAACAAGTGACTTTCGGCACCGATGCGCCGCCCACGCATGATGATTATGGCCTGCTACAGCGTGGCGGCAGCGTATGGCTGGCGCAGGGCGAAACCGAATTGCTGGATGTGCATGAGATGCGCATCGCCGGCTTGCACAACGCGGCCAATGCGCTGGCGGCGTTGGCGCTGTGCCGTGCCATCGGCCTGGAATATGCACCGCTGCTGGCTGCGCTGCATGACTTCAAGGGGTTGCCGCACCGCGTCGAATGGGTGGCGGAGAAGGGCGGTGTGGCTTTCTATGACGACTCCAAGGGCACCAACGTCGGCGCCACCTGTGCCGCGCTGGCAGGCATGCCGTGCAAAGTGGTGCTGATCGCCGGTGGTGATGGCAAGGGGCAGGATTTTTCACCCCTGCGCGATCCGGTGGCCCATAACGCCCGTGCCGTAGTGCTGATCGGGCGGGATGGCTCAAAAATCGGACAGGTATTGGAAGGTGCAGGAGTGCCTCTGCATAAGGCGGGTACGATGGAAGCGGCGGTGCAAATGGCCCATGCGGCGGCACAGTCTGGTGACGCGGTGCTGCTCTCTCCCGCCTGCGCCAGCTGGGATATGTTCCGCAACTATGTGCACCGTGCCGAAGTGTTCATTGAATCCGTAAAGGCTCTGGAGGCGGCGAGATGTATATCCTGAGCAGCCGCGACAGAATCATCTCTCCAAACTACGATCAGGGTCTGTTGTGGGTATCGCTATTACTGCTCGGTATCGGTCTGGTGATGGTGTATTCCGCGTCGATTGCCTTGGCCGAAGCCGACAAGATGACCGGTCATCAGTCCACCTACTTCATGGTTCGTCACGCGATTTATCTGGGTATCGCCCTGCTGGCAGGATTGGTGGCCTTTCAGGTGCCCACGCGCTATTGGCAACGCGTTGCACCCTATTTGTTTCTGATCGGTCTGGCGCTCCTGGTGGTGGTGCTGATTCCCGGCATCGGGCGTGACGTCAATGGCAGCCGGCGCTGGATACCGCTGGGCATTGCCACGCTGCAACCTTCCGAAATGATGAAGCTGTTCGCGACCATGTACGTCGCCGATTACACGGTACGCAAAGCGGCATTTATGGACAGTTTCACCAAGAGCTTCCTGCCCATGCTGGCGCTGATGCTGGTGGTTGGTGGCCTACTGTTGCACGAGCCGGATTTTGGCGCTTTTGCCGTGATTGCTGCGGTCTCCATTTCCATTTTGTGGCTGGGTGGCATCAATGGCCGAATTTTTACCGGACTGGTGGCGCTGCTGCTGGTTGGAGTGGTGGTGCTGATCTTGAGCTCGCCTTACCGCTTGCAGCGCATCGTCGGGTTTATGGATCCCTGGGCTGACCCTTATGGCAAGGGCTACCAGCTTTCTCACGCCTTGATCGCCTTTGGCCGCGGAGAGTGGTTTGGCGTGGGCTTGGGTGCCAGCGTAGAGAAACTGCTGTACCTGCCGGAGGCGCACACCGACTTTCTGATGGCAGTGATCGCCGAGGAACTCGGTTTTGTCGGCGTTGCCGTGGTGGTGTTGATGTTCTCATGGCTGGTGCTGCGTGCCTTTGGCATCGGCAAGGAGGCCGCATCCCACGAGCGGCACTTTTCTGCATTGCTGGCGCAGGGCATCGGGGTGTGGATCGGCGTGCAGGCCATTATCAACATAGGCGTCAACATGGGCGTCTTGCCGACCAAGGGGCTGACCCTGCCCTTGCTGTCCTTCGGCGGCAGTGGCATCGTCGCCAATTGCCTGGCGCTGGCGGTGCTGCTGCGCATTGACTGGGAGAGCAGGCGTTTGGCGAAAGGGCTGCCGGCATGAGCACCCTGATGGTCATGGCGGGCGGCACCGGCGGCCACGTCTACCCGGCGATGGCGGTGGCTGACTGCCTGAAAGAACAAAGCTGGCGCATCGTCTGGCTGGCAACCGAAGGCGGCATGGAAAACCGTCTGGTCGCAGGCAAGGGTTATGACATCGCCATGATCCGCATGCGCGGAATACGCGGCAAAGGTCTGCTGCGCAAACTTGCGGCACCATTCCAGGTATTTGTTGCCTGTCTGCAAAGCCTTTCCGCCATGCGGCGCTACCGTCCGGACGTAGTCCTGGGCATGGGCGGCTTCGCCGCATTCCCCGGCGGGCTGGTGGCCTGGTTGACGCGCCGTCCGCTGGTGATCCACGAACAGAATTCCATCGCCGGGCTGACCAATCGCGTGCTGTCTAAATTTGCCAGCCGCGTGCTGGCAGCTTTCCCCTCGGCATTCGGCGATAAGGCGCTGCTGGTGGGCAACCCGGTGCGCGCCGACATAGCCGCCGTGGAGGAACCGGCCAGCCGTTTTGCCGGCCGCAGCGGCCCGTTGCGCCTGCTGGTGGTGGGCGGAAGCTTGGGAGCGCAGGCCTTGAATGAAATCGTGCCGCAAGCGCTGGCAGCGCTGCCAGCCGATACCAGGCCGCAGGTGGTGCATCAGGCCGGCGAAAAGCATATCGCCGAACTGGAACAAAACTACCGCAGGGCCGGAGTGCAGGCGGTAGCACGTGCCTTCATCAATGACATGGCGGCCATGTATGCCTGGGCTGACCTTGTGATCTGCCGCGCAGGCGCGCTCACCATCGCCGAACTGGCGGTAGCGGGCGTGCCCAGCGTGCTGGTGCCGTTCCCGCATGCCGTTGACGACCACCAGACCCACAACGCGTGCTACCTGTCGGAGCACGGTGCCGCCATCCTGCTGCCGCAACGGGAATTGACTGCACAAAAGCTCAGCACACTGCTGGGCGGATTCACCCGCGAAACCCTGCTGGCGATGGCGCAGCGGGCCCGCGCAATGGGAAAACCGCAGGCGACAGCGACAGTGGCTGGCGTATGCAGGGGGTTGACACTATGAAGCATAAAGTCAAACACATCCATTTCGTCGGCATCGGCGGTTCCGGCATGAGCGGCATCGCCGAGGTGCTGGTCAACCTGGGATTCAGCGTCAGCGGCTCCGACCTGGCCGACAACGCGGTCACCCGGCGGCTGGCGGCACTGGGTGCAACAGTGCGCCAGGGCCACGCTACGGAGAATCTGGCGGCAGCCGACGTGGTGGTGGTGTCGACGGCGGTGGACGAGAGCAATCCCGAGATTGTGGCGGCGCGCGAACGCAAGATCCCTATTATCCCGCGTGCCATGATGCTGGCAGAACTGATGCGCTTCCGTCAGGGCATCGCAGTGGCGGGCACCCACGGCAAAACCACCACCACCAGCCTGATCGCCAGCATCTTGGCCGAGGCCGGCATGGATCCGACGTTCGT
>Ga0316617_100000001_pt1 | contig 62671 bp, 58 predicted proteins | sample OWC_Aug_M1_C1_D2_FD_207801 | JGI IMG/M metagenome (GOLD analysis project Ga0316617, IMG submission 207801) | Wetland soil microbial communities from Old Woman Creek delta, Ohio, United States - OWC_Aug_M1_C1_D2_B | ecosystem: Environmental > Terrestrial > Soil > Wetlands | place: USA: Ohio... | reverse complement strand
GAATGACGGTGGTCACCACCAATAGAGCCAGGCAGATTAGAACGATCATTGTTTATGCACCTTTGAAGTTGCTGATGAGGATGTCTTATATCTAACCTTACATCCGGCTTAAACAAACCGAACAATCTTGCGCACATTAGTCGAGCTTCAACTTTGTGAGTCTTCGACACCCGCGTCCCGGTTTTTTATCCGCCGTCGTGTAAATAATCAGAATCACGAGTATTGAGACAAGAATCAGTGAAGAGCCAATCGTACCGAAATCCAACCCGCCTTTTTCAACAGGTTTTGTCAGGACATCGCCGAATGTCGCGCCAAACGGCCGCGTCAGGACGAATGCGATCCAGAACAGGAGGACGGTGGAAATCCTTGTATAGAACTTTGCAATAACCACCATCACAAGCAGTCCGCCAATCAGGGCAGCCCCTCCAGCAAATCCAAGCCCGGAATCATCTGCCAGGAAATCACCCAGAGCAGTTCCCAACGTGTTGGAAAACAGAATCGCCACCCAGTAAAGCAATTCCACCTTTCGGGTTTTGATATGTTCGACGGACAGCGATTCACCACTAAAGCGCCAGAATGCAAAAATTATCAGCAGGATCGCGGTCAGAATCGCAGAGCCGGCTGCATATCCCAGCCCCAGGGTACGATCCATATAATCTGACATCGTAGTGCCTGCCGTACTGGTGAGCAGAATGACTGTCCAATAGAGCGGCGGGTGGTATGTTTTTGATAAAAGCTGGGAAACCAGAGCGCATAACAACAGGCTAATGAGAATAACGGAGCTAAGCGCATAACCTACGTTCAGCGTCATCGACAATAGGTCGCCTGCGGTTTCACCCAATGTGGTGGCGCATATTTTCATTACCCAGAAAAAAAACGTTATTTCCGGGAGTTTGCTCATTCTTGAATTCATGAAATTTTAATTGCTGCAAGGGGCTGCATGATCGACAGCTTCTGGGCAAACTGACTCCGCAAGACGCCGGCATGTAACTGCTAAGCCAATCATCGCCCCCCCAACCGCCAGAGTGACGTGAGCTCTGCTGCGCGCGCAGCATGAAGTGGATCAGCTGGATCGGACGCCTTGGGGTGTTGCGGCCGGGTGTCGATCTTTCCCACGACTTTCAGTCCGGCATGCTCGATCCAGGCCAGCAATTGATCCCGAGGCCGCAAGCCGAGGTGTTCGGCGAGATCGGAAAGAATCAGCCAACCCTCGCCTTCGGATGCCAAATGCTCCGCCAGGCCGTTGAGGAATCCCTGCAACATCCGGCTATCCGGGTCATACACGGCGTATTCCAGCGAAGCGCTGGGGCGGGCTGGAATCCACGGCGGGTTGCAGACAACGAGCGATGCGCGGCCCGTCGGGAAAAGGTCGGCCTGCACGATTTCCACTTGCCTATCAAGCCCCAGGCGAATGATATTTTCCCGCGCGCAAGCCAGCGCACGCGGGTCTTGGTCAGTCGCCACAATGCGCGCCATGCCGCGACGGGCCAGCACCGCAGCCAGCACGCCGGTTCCCGTGCCGATATCGAAGGCGAGTTCTCCGGGAGGCAACGGCGCTTCGGCCACCAGTTGCACGTATTCGCCGCGCACCGGAGAAAACACGCCGTAGTGGGGATGAATACGGTCACCGAGCGCCGGGATCATCACCCCCTTCTTGCGCCATTCGTGCGCGCCGACCAGCCCCAGCAACTCGCGCAAGGAAACCAGTGAAGACTCTGTGCACTGGCCGTATGCCTCCATGCAGGCTTGCTGCAATTCAGGCGCACGGCGCAGGGGAATACGGTAGTCGCCATCCAGCGGTAACAGCAGCATCCCCAAAATGCGGGCGCGCTGCGCCTGTCGCTGGCGATGCAAGTGAAACGCTTCGGCCAAAGTTACTGATTTTGCCGGTTTGCGATCGGCGTGGCGGGATTTGCGATCAAAGCGGCGCGAGAGTGCCTGCAACAACTGGCGGGCATTGTGGAAATCACCCCGCCACAATATCGCAGTGCCTTCACAAGCGAGGCGATAGGCGGCATCGGCAGTGAGACTGTCATCGGCAACGAGCACGCGCCGCGGTGGCGCCCACCCGCTTTCAGAACGCCAGCGCGCAACATAGGTTTCGCCGGATTCGGTCCAGCTGATGATTGGAATATCAGTCAAGGGAAAGTGCAGTTCAGCTTAACCAAACGGGGAATTCATCCCGCAGGGACTAACTGGATCAGACAAACCGCCTCCGCCGCGATGCCCTCGCCGCGCCCGGTGAACCCAAGCTTTTCCGATGTGGTTGCCTTGACGTTGACGCAGTCGTTTGCAACCCCGATATCGGCAGCAATATTGGCGCACATCGCCGTAATATGCTTTGCCAGTTTCGGCTCTTCCGCGATCACCGTGGCATCGACGTTGACCACACCATAACCTTTTTCCCTAAGCAATGCCGCCACGTGGCGCAGCAGTTCGCGCGAATCGATGCCTTTGAAACGGGGATTGGTGTTGGGGAAGTGCTTGCCGATATCGCCCAGCGCCGACGCGCCGAGAAGCGCATCGCAGATGGCGTGCAGCAGCACGTCGGCATCGGAATGGCCATCCAGTCCTTTATCGTGGGGAATATCCACCCCGCCGATGATGCACTTGCGCCCGACGGCCAAGGGATGCACATCAAAACCGTGGCCGATTCTCAAACTCATTGTCCGCTCTCTTTCAAAATCAGTTCCGCCATCACCAGATCTTCAGGATAGGTTACCTTGAGATTATGCCCGTCGCCCAGTACCAGCTTAGGTGCGTAGCCAAGAAATTCAACCGCCTGCGCCTCGTCAGTAGGCGCCTGCACACCCATCGCCTGCAACGCCTTGCACAGCAGGCCATATCGAAACATTTGCGGCGTCTGGGCGCGCCACAGGCCCTCGCGCGGCTCGGTATGATCCACCCGCCCGCCCTTGCCCTCGCGTTTCAGGGTATCCGCCACCGGCACCGCCAGCAGTCCGCCGATTTCATCATCCTCAAGCTCGACCAGCAGCCGATCCAGCAATTCGCGCGCAAGGCAGGGGCGCGCCGCGTCATGCACCAACACCCAGTCGTCGTCGGCGACATCCCCGGCCATGGCATTCAGGCCGTTAAGCACCGTTTCAGCGCGTGTCTGGCCGCCACAATGCAATACTTCAACTTTGCCGTGATCAAACCCTGTCCAATGTGCATCGTCGCGACCGAGCACCACAACCACCCGATCAATGGCCGGATGCGCGCAGAATACGGAAAGCGTATGATGAATCAACGGCCTTCCGAGCAGCGGCAGATACTGTTTGGGCAGTTCTGCGCCCATGCGGCTGCCACTGCCGGCGGCGGGGATCAGGACATGATTTTTTGCCATACAAAATCATAGCATGCCCCCTTGATTATCCCCGCGAAGGCCTCACTTTATTAGCAATTGCTGATTAAGGAGATGCTCATGCAATCCATTCGCCCCGCCGCCGTTGCCGGCATGTTCTATCCCGCCAATGCCGCTGCCCTGACACATGATATCGACGCCATGCTGGCGGAGGCGGAAGCGCGCGCACCCCAACTCGTACCCAAGGTGCTGATCGCGCCTCATGCCGGTTACATCTATTCCGGCCCCGTCGCAGCCAGCGCCTACGCACTGCTAAAACCGATTGCCCATCGCATTCGCCGCGTCGTGCTGCTTGGGCCGACGCACCGTGTCGCCGTGCGCGGGCTGGCATTGCCTGGCACTGGGTTCTTCGCCACCCCGCTGGGCACGGTGGAAGTTGACCAAGCGGCGGTACGCCAGATTGCCGCGTTACCGCAAGTCGTGGTCAGCGAGATTGTTCATGCCCAGGAGCATTCGCTGGAAGTGCACCTGCCGTTCCTGCAGGAAGTGCTCCCTGATTTCAAACTGCTGCCGCTGGCGGTGGGCATGGCCTCGGCGGAAGAAGTGGCCGAGGTGCTCGAAGCTCTGTGGGGCGGCGAGGAAACCCTGATCGTCATCAGTTCCGATCTCTCCCACTACCTGCCCTATGACGCGGCGAAACGGGTGGATAGCGCGACGGCACAGGCCATCATGCAATTGCTCCAGCCGGTTTCGCACGAAGAGGCCTGCGGTGGCACGCCGGTCAACGGCCTGCTGCTGGCCGCGCGCCGCCATGGTCTGACGCCGCACCTGCTCGATCTGCGCAACTCGGGCGATACCGCCGGCAGCAAGGATCGGGTGGTGGGCTATGGCGCCTTTGCCTTTACCGAGGAACTGCCATGACCGACCAGGAGCGCGGGAAAACTCTGCTCCAGCTGGCGCGCGGGGCCATAGCCGAGAAATTTGGCATCGTGCTGCCATCAGTCGCCAGCGAAGGCTGGCTGGCGGAACCCGGCGCCACTTTCGTCACCCTGACGCTAAACGGCAATCTGCGCGGCTGTATCGGCAGTCTTGCAGCGCATCGCCCACTGTTCGATGACGTGCGGGCCAACGCCCTGGCCGCTGCGTTCCGCGATCCGCGCTTCAGCCCATTACAGCCGGCAGAATTCGACTTTACCGAGGTGGAGGTTTCCCTGCTCTCGCCCACGCAAGCCATGCAGTTTAACGATGAACGCGACGCGCTCACCCAATTGAGACCCGGCGTCGATGGCGTCCTGCTCGAGTACCAGAATTATCGTGGCACCTTTCTGCCGCAAGTCTGGGAGCAACTGCAGACACCAGAGGCTTTCATGACGCACCTCAAACGCAAGGCCGGGTTACCGGGAGATTTCTGGGCAGACGAAATCAGGCTGTCGCGCTACACAGTACAAAAATGGAAGGAAAATTAGCCATGGACGAAGCTATTCACATCGACGAGCGCCACCCGGCGCAATTCTGGCACCGACTGGATGATGGACGCATTCAATGCGACCTGTGTCCGCGTGACTGTAAATTACATGAAGGCCAGCGTGGCGCCTGCTTCGTGCGCGGCATGGCAGAGGGGCAGATGGTGCTCACCACCTACGGGCGCAGTTCCGGTTTCTGCATCGACCCGATCGAGAAGAAACCGCTCAACCATTTCTACCCCGGTTCCAGCGTGTTTTCCTTCGGCACTGCAGGCTGCAATCTGGCCTGCAAATTCTGCCAGAACTGGGATATTTCCAAGTCGCGCGACATGGACCGGCTGATGGATCAAGCCTCGCCCCAAGCCATCGCCGAGGCCGCCAGGACGCACGGTAGCCGCAGCGTGGCTTTCACCTACAACGACCCGGTGATCTTTTACGAATATGCGCTGGATACGGCGGATGCCTGCCATGCACTGGGCATCCAGACCGTAGCGGTAACGGCAGGCTACATCCATGCCGCGCCGCGCAAAGAGTTCTTCGCCAAAATGGATGCCGCCAACATCGACCTCAAGGGCTTTACCGACGATTTCTACGTCAAGCTCACCGGCGCGCACCTGCAACCGGTGCTGGACACCCTGGCCTACGTCCATCACAACACCGATTGCTGGCTGGAGATCACCACCCTGCTGATTCCCGGCCATAACGATTCCGATAAAGAAGTCACTGCCCTGTCAAAATGGGTGGCGAAGGAACTGGGACCAGAGGTGCCGCTGCATTTCACCGCCTTCCACCCGGACTGGAAGATGGCGGATGTGCCGCCGACGCCATCATCGACGCTGACTCGCGCCCGTCGCATCGCGCTGGATGCCGGCCTGCACTATGTCTACACCGGCAACGTGCATGATCCCGAAGGCGGTACTACTTACTGCCCATCGTGCCGCCATGCCGTTATCGTGCGCGACTGGTACGACATCCGCCGCTACGATCTGACCGAGCAGGGCACCTGCCCGCACTGCGGTACAAACATTGCCGGACGTTTCGGCAAATACTCCAAGCCATTCGGGCCGCATCGTGTTCCGGTCAGGGTAATGACGGCGTAGCTTTCAAACAGCCGCGGCGAGCTATTTCCGGCTATCGAAGCTCACTCGCCGCACTTCCTGCTCCTCTGGTTTGGATTGGGGAACGATGATGAAATTGAAGCCAATGATCTCTTCTGCGGCATCCTCGTCGAGATCTACCTTCACCGGCAACCTCAAGTCCTTGCCGCCATGTACGAGCACCAAATTTGTCCCCGTACCCATCTTGACAGCACTCTCAGGAATACCATCCACTTTAATCAGGTAATGCTCATCCACCTGAGTCTTGTTGACCAGGTGAATCTCGTAACGGTTGCGCACTTTTTCGTCGGAGAGAACCACATAGAGCGGTTGCCGCACCTGTGCAATGCGCACCTCGAAGTCAGTACGCGAAGCAAAAATATACCCCAGCACACCAACCATGATGGCCAGTGCCCCTGCATAGCCCAGCACCTTGAGCCGCATGAAATCGAGATGGGGCTTGCCTGGAACCTCCTTGCTGAGATTGCTTTCCGAATCGTAGCGGATCAGGCCGCGTTCCCATCCGAGCGAATCCATGATGGTGTTGCAGGCATCGATGCACAGTCCGCAGGAGATGCACTGGTATTGCAGTCCGTTGCGGATGTCGACTCCTGTCGGACAAACCTGCACGCAGTAACCGCAGTCGATGCAGTCGCCATGCCCTCTGGCGCGACGCTCTTCCTGCGTGTGCACCCCGGATTTCGCCACGATGCGGCCGGCGGCGCCTTCCCCGCGTTTGGCGTTATAGGATGGCACCAGCGTGTCCGCTTCATACATTACACTCTGGAACCTGGCATAGGGGCACATATAGATGCAAACCTGTTCGCGCGCCAGCGCGCCGGCAAGAAAAGTCGCTATGGTCAGCACCAGCACGGAAAAGTAGGCGGTGGAAACCGAGTCGCCCGAGAAGAAGCGAAACAAAAATTCAGGGGTGTGGTTGAAATAGGCGACAAAGGTGAACGCCGTCCAGAATGACACCAGCAGCATCAGGGCACGCGCGCCGCCGATCTTGAGGATTTTCTCGGCATTCCAGGACTGCTTCGCCAGCCGGATTCTTGCAGGGCGCTCGCCCTGGATGACGTGCTCGATCAGCATGAAGGCGTCCGTCCACAAGGTCTGGAAGCAGAAATACCCGCACCATGCCCGTCCGATCAGGCCGGTGGCGAAGAACAACAAGGTCGCTGCAATAAACAGCAGCAGCGAAAGCACAAAGATATCCTGCGGATAAATGACCAGATCGAAAATATAGAACCGGCGCAACACCATGTCGAACAGGATCGCCTGCTGGGCACCGCTGGGGCGCGCCCAGGGCAGCCATGGGAGAAGGAAATAGACGGCGTAGGCCAGCAGCAGCACGCCTGTCTTGAATCGGCGGAAATTCCCTTTGACCGTGCGTGTATAAATTGGAATCCTCTTCTGGAAAAGTGGACCTTCATTATCGTTATCTTCCATCCGGGTGCTCATCGGGTTTTCCTTCATCAATATAGAGGAGCTGACAACAAGAGTATATCAGAAAACGTTAATATACTGGCTGCTTCTGCCTCGCTGGTCAAGAACAAAGCGATCGTTTCCGCCGGACAAAATTGGGTTGCCGCATAGTTACATGGCCGGCTTTCTCCGGTACAGTTCAGGGATGAGCATTCAACATTGCCGCGAGCCTAAGGTAAGGCCGGCGGCAATTCAGGGTCAATGCCCGCATCACCATAAAAAATAACAGGGAACGCAGGATGGGCAAAATAAAACTACTTTACGTAGAAAATGTGATCACAAGAAAAACGAAAGTTTCCCAACAGAACCTGTCGTTTTTCATGCTGGTGGACAACCTGGACTACAACAAGAAGATCGATGTGATCTGGGCGGGGGAAGACGGCATTTGGCATACCCTTCCGGCCACTCATCACAGCAGTCTTGCCCAAGGCCAGGAATACTGGAGCGCTCAGACGGAGTTACCCTTTGCTTCAAGCGAATCGATTCCCGGAAACATCGTATTCGCGCTGCGCTATCAGGTGGCGGATCAAGCGTACTGGGACAACAATCAAGGGCAAAATTATTCCAGTGAGGCAGATTCCGGAATCATGCTGGCGCATGATGTTCCGCTACTGAATATTGGTAACGACGGCATATTGCAGCACGACCAGAAAACCGTTCCCATCACCATCGCCGCAGACAAGTCGCTCGAGGCTGAAAAGGTCATCATTCACTGGACGCCCGATAATTGGAAGACCACGAACAAGACACCCTGCCATTTCAAAAAGAACCACTGGGATACCGAGTTTCTCAGCAATGCGAGAAATGCGAATCAGTATGGCGTCCAGGTATGGACAGGCCTGCTCAGGCTCGACCATGCTTTCCGTGTGCAATACAGCATCTCCTGCGAAAGCAAGGGCAGCCTCACCTGGGACAATAATCTCGGCGAGAACTATTCGATCCGGCGCGGACCGCTGAAAGTTCTCATCCTTAATCTGCATTGCTATCAGGAAGACGACCAGGATCGCAAACTTTCACAAATCGCCAAGGTGATCGATGAACAGGATGTGGACATCGTCTGTTTTCAGGAGGTGGCAGAACTTTGGAATGACGGCGAGGGCGACTGGGAAACGAACTCGGCAAGAATCATCAACAGCCGTCTCAAAACGCCCTATCACCTCGTCACCGACTGGGCGCATCTTGGCTTCGATCAATACCGAGAAGGTGTCGCAATCCTGAGCCGACATCCTATTGCAAAGCATGAGTCAAAATACGTCTCGGGCAGCCATGACCCCTACAGCATTCACTCCAGAAAAGTGGTCATGGCCCAGATAAAAGTACCGCACTTGGGATTGATCAATGTGTTCTCATCCCATTTGAGCTGGTGGGATGATGGGTTTGCCGAGCAGTTTGAAACCTTGCGCCAGTGGGCGGGGGACCGCCATACCGGACAGGTCAAGGCAACATTGCTGTGCGGCGACTTCAATATCAAGGCGGGCTCGAAAGGCTACGAACTGGTGGTCGAGTCAAACGAATATGATGACCAGTATCTGGCCGTCAACGCCCCGAAAGTGTTCGAGAAGATCTTCAAAGACAAGGATTCCGGCTGGCAGCGCCGGCTGGAAAAAGATCATCGCATCGACTACGTTTTCTTGCATAAATCGAGCGATCTGCGCGTCGTTTCCGGCGAGGTTTTGTTCACCGAGCAAGATTATGGAAGCGTTTCTGATCACCAGGGCTATTTGTTGGCATTCGAGCCAAAGTGACGGGTGGGACGAAACACATGATTGATATTGCACCGGAGGCCTGATTGTTACACCGCTAATCCGATAACCGAATGAATATCCTGAAATCAGCTGGAACCAAGGTAAGCATATGAAAACAGCAGAGCAATATGCAGCGCCCGTGCATGGCAATCTGGGCGGCTCTTTTGTGAGAGTCAACGACTTTCAGGAAAAGTTCTATCTCCGGTGGGGGAAGATCGACTTCGACGTATTTTTTGGCGCCCAGGTCAACCTGAAAGTGGTTATCAAGGTTCACCGCGACAACAACATATGCGAAACATACATCGTCGACACCGACGCCTACGATATCGAGTGGAACCGCCACAAGCGTCGTACCCGGGATTTCTACATCCATCCGTTTTCCAGAGATTTCGGGCAGATCAACTGCGTCAAGTTCTCCTTTATCGCGCACCTGGACGAGCACTCCATTCCTTCCCAGCACGACTACATCTTCATGGATTGGCCTCAACTGCGCGATGAACAGCCGCAGTACCGGAGGATTACTCCCGAATGGGCAACGCCAAACGCCTGGCGAAGCTATGAGCTGAATGCCGCGGAATTACAGAGCGATGTGGACTGGTATAACCATCACTTCGAATCGCTCAATCTGATCCCCAAATTCACCAAGGGACAGCAGTATCATCCCTATCACCCCAAGCGCTTCATCCACGACCACATCGACAAGGTCGTCCATTGCAAGCAGGAGAATCCGGAACGGTTCTGTACCATCAAGGTCAGCGTCGATTGCATCGACGATGCCGACTTCATCAATCATCTGATTCATGCCAGCGAGCGCGGGGTGTGGGTGCAGTGCATCGTGGACTGGAGAAAAATGACGCTCACCAACAGCCACAACTACGCACGGCTGAAGCGCTCCAGAATCGAACTGCTGGGGGTTTTTTGCACCCCCCAGCACCACCTCATCGAGGTTGATCCCGACATGCATACCAAGTTCATTATTTTCAATGATGAGGATTGCATACTCGGCTCGTTCAACATCACCTTCGACCGCTGGTGGGCCAATTGGGAATCCGGAATGACCTTCCATTCCAAGGGAGTGTGCCGTCTGCTCGACAATATATTCCAGTGCCAACGCGGCGGCGTGATTCAAAAATACGGCATCGACCCGCTAAGCCATTTCAACCTGCTCTATACGTTCGGCAGGCACTACATCATGAACGGGAAATACTATCGGCCGCACCATGCCATCCTGGCCGAAATTCACCGTGCTAGGCATTCGATCAAACTGTCGCTGTTTCTGGTCGGCGACCTGCTGGGCGAGCATGGCGACAGCGTGATCGACGCCCTGATCCATGCCAAAAACAGGGGCGTGCACGTGCATATCCTGTTCAACGGGCATCTGGCCAGGCAGGGGCGGATCGGCGTAGAACGCTCCATGGAAGAAGAGCTCAATCGGCCATTGCTGCCCGCAGTACAGCGGCTGAAGTCGGCTGGCATCGCGGTCGGTCTGGTCTATGGGCAGCTTGATCACCCGGTGCCGTATTCCCCCATTCACTCCAAGTACTGCATCATCGATAACTCCACGGTCATCGAAGGGAGTTTCAACTGGTACAACACCTCGGTTTTCTCCCACGACCTGACGGTAGTCGCCAGACATCGCGAAGTGGCGCAGGCCTACCTGCACGAGTTCGATCAAATGCAGCGTTTGTTCAGGATCTATTACTGAGCTTCCTTCACACCGCCTGGGGCTGGCATCTTTAAATCGATATGATGCTGAAAGATTGCTCTTTTGCTCTCACATACTTTGGTATCGATCTCAAATGCCACAAGCAGTGTGCAAAAGAGGTCATCATGGCTTAGTGGATAGTTTTCATAAGGTCGAAGATCTTCCAGTTTGTAGTCGAAGTTCTTACCCATCCAAATGACGGCAGGCACATCAACTTGCGCTTTAGGGGCAATCGCAAATGGAGCACCGTGGAGGAATATCCCATATTCACCCAATGATTCACCGTGGTCGCTCACGTACAACATCCCAGTCTTGAACTTGCCGTCGTATTGCTTGAGAAACTCTATGGTCTGCGCAAGAAAATAGTCCGTGTAAAGGATTGCATTGTCGTATGCGTTAATGACTTGTTCTGTTGTGCAGTTGGATAACTCATTGGTTTCGCATACCGGCGTGAATCGCTTAAAGCTTGGCGGGTAACGCTTGTAGTAAGCAGGGCCGTGGTTGCCCATCTGATGCAAAACAACCAGGATATCCTTGCCTTTGTGTGCGTCGATGTAGTCGCTCAACCCGCTGAGCATGCCGACATCCCGACATTCCTCGTCACACGCTGGATTAAGCTTGGGATTTTTGAAGTTTTCATAAGGCACCCGGGCCGAGACGCCTTTGGAATCTGAATTGTTGTCGCGCCACAAAATCTCGACATTGATTCTCCGCAATACATCCAGCGCGTTTTCATAATGCAGCGATTTTTTTGCGTCGAACCCCTTGCGCGTCAAGGCGGAAAACATGCAGGGCACGGATACCGCAGTGGAAGTGCCGCAGGAAGTGACATTTTTCATGCTGATCACCTCCTGCTTCTTTAGCTCCGGATTCGTTTCCCTGCGATAGCCGTTAAGAGAAAAGTGGTCCGCTCTTGCAGTTTCCCCAATCACCAGGATGAGTAATTTATTTTTTTCATGCTGCCCGACATACCGCGCATCAGCTGCCGTAACGATCAATGCATTGCTTTTAGGATGGCTGAATTGTTTACTGATATTGAGACCAACCGAATAGGAGAAGTAGATGGGGTTGGAATAAAAACGTACCGCTTTGTGTTCCCGTATAAAGGTGATGTAGCTGGCGGTGAGCGGGGCAAAGCATGCCGCCATCAATACCAACAGCATGCCACCGACAAAACCCTTGGAAATGAGCTCGGTTTTAACACCAAGTGATTTTGGCCTGAATTTGAGGATCAGAAAAGCCGGAATCAATCCGAAAATCAACGTTCGCCATGCCAGACTCAGGCTCAACAATTCATTCGCCTCATGAACGTTGGTCTGCAGCAGATTATCGATCATGTCGTTATCTATCACCGCGCCGTACTTGTCCATGAAATAAGCAAGCTGGGATGAAACCAGCACGAAGAACGCCAGCACCCAGGGCGTGAATCTGCCATAGCAGAGCAGATTGAGGAAGGAAGCTACAGCGAAGGTAAAAAATGCACCAACCGAGCACACAAACAGCAGATTGCCCTCTGCTATCGGATAGGTCCGGAGCAGTTCCTGAAAGAACGAAAAATTACCGGTAGCCATTAGAAACAACGCGACGAGCAAAACGATGCGGTGCTGAGGAGTGATTAATTTATCAATGCGCATTTTGATTTCTTGAAAAGGCTGGGACGCTAACGCCAAAAGTGCCAACCAATAAATTGGGTTACCAATTATGCATGAATGTTACTCAAGATTTCAGCATTCTGAAACCGTTGAGTAGCGCGATCACACTGAAGACGAAGGAACCAAAGCCAGAATTTTCATCCTGGGCGCCTGCTTGAATCCGAGGTACGTATAATGGTTGTTAGTTCACCCAGTGGTGCGTGATGTATTTATTGGAGCTGATGCGACATGATGAACTGGCTGCTGCTTTTCATACCCGTCTCGATTGCGCTTGAACACTTCACGCCGGAGCGTTATCTTCTGGTCTTTATTGCCTCGGCACTCGCAATCCTCCCCCTGGCCGGCTGGATGGGCCGGGCAACCGAGCAGCTCGCGGAACGCATGGGTGAAGGAGTGGGCGGGCTTCTCAACGCGACGTTCGGCAATGCCGCCGAACTCATCATCGCGATCGCCGCACTGCGCGCCGGCCTTTACGATGTGGTGAAGGCGTCGATCGCCGGCTCCATCGTCGGCAATATCCTCCTCGTGCTCGGGGCCGCCATGCTGGCCGGTGGGTTGCGCTATCCGGAGCAACACTACAACGCCCCCGGGGGGCGCTCCCAGGCGACGATGCTCACGCTGGCGGCGATCGCTTTGATCATCCCCGCCGCCTATCGCTCCCTGGTGGGAGCGGCAGACGTGGCTGGCGGGCTGGACTCTCTCAGCATATCCATTTCGGTCCTGCTCCTTGTCGTATACGCGCTGTACCTCTTATTCACGCTTGTGACCCACTCCGCACTGTTCGCCGGCACAAATGCTGCCGAAGCAGGCGAGGCGCATGAGGTGCCGTGGACTGTAGCTCGTGCTACGCTGGTGCTGGCGGCGGCAACGGCCATGATTGCCTGGATCAGCGAGATTCTGGTGGGAGCGATCGAACCCACTGCGAAAGAGTTTGGACTCACCAACGTTTTTATCGGCGTTTTCGTCGTAGCGATCCTCGGAAATGCAGCCGAGCACGCCACGGCAATCAGCGCGGCCATGAAGAATCGCATGGACCTCGCACTCTCGATTGCGATCGGCTCGAGCATACAAGTAGCGCTGTTCGTAGGGCCGGTCCTTGTACTCTTGAGCCTCATCCTCGGCCCCGCTCCGATGGACCTCGCCTTCCCCCGCGGGCTCGTCCTTATCGTGCTCCTGTCCGTGCTGATAACCGGTCAGGTAGCGGGCGACGGGCGATCCGACTGGCTCAAGGGCGTGCAACTCCTCGCGGTCTACCTGGTCATGGGCCTTGCCTTCCTTTTCGCCCCGGGCGTGGCGCCTCGCTGAAGTCAGTCTGCTGAACTTTTCCCTCCTAGCCAGAGATACCTCATGAACGATTCGATCCCTTCCTCCCCTAGCCCCGAGCCCGGGCGCATAGTGCGCCCGCCCAAGGCTGCCGATCAGGGCGGCTGGCTGCGCTGGATGCCGGGACTGCAAATGTTGCGCGAGTACAAGCTGGGCTGGCTGCGTCACGACATCGCGGCCGGTCTGGTGCTGACCACGATGCTGGTGCCGGTAGGAATCGCCTACGCGGTAGCATCGGGAGTGCCCGGCATCTATGGTCTGTACGCAACCATCGTTCCGCTGCTGGCATATGCGCTGTTCGGTCCCAGCCGCATCCTGGTGTTGGGACCGGATTCTTCGCTGGCTGCCGTGATTCTTGCCGTGGTACTGCCGCTGTCGGGCGGCGACCCCATGCGTGCCGTCGCCCTTGCCGGCATGATGGCGATCGTGTCGGGACTGGTTTGCATCTTCGCCGGTCTGGCACGTCTGGGCTTCATCACCGAACTGCTGTCCAAACCGATCCGCTACGGATACATGAACGGTATTGCGCTCACGGTACTGATCAGCCAGTTACCCAAGATGTTCGGCTTTTCGGTGGAGGATGACGGACCGGTGCGCAAGCTGGTCGCCATCGGTGCAAGCGTGCTGGACGGAAACGCGAACTTGACTGCGTTCGCGGTCGGTTTCGCCACGCTGGCATTGATTCTGCTGTTGAAGAAATTCAGGCGCGTGCCGGGGATTCTGCTCGCCGTAGTCGGTGCGACCGTGGCCGTAGGCGTCTTCGACCTGGCATCGACTGCGAACGTCTCCGTCTTGGGCACGCTACCTCAGGGCCTGCCGGTCTTTGCCATTCCCTGGGTCACCTACGATGACATCGTTCCCATTCTGGTGGGGGGCTTCGCCGTAGCGATGGTGTCGTTCGCCGACACCAGCGTGCTGTCGCGCACCTATGCCGCGAAAAGTGGAACCTACGTCGATCCCAACCAGGAGATGGTGGGGCTGGGAGCCGCCAACCTGGCTGCCGGTTTTTTCCAGGGATTTCCAATCAGCAGCAGTTCGTCACGCACCCCCGTGGCAGAGGCGGCAGGCGCCAGAACCCAGCTGACCGGGGTCGTCGGTGCGCTCAGCGTCGCCCTCCTGCTGGTGGTGGCACCGGACCTACTCCGGCATTTGCCGAGCAGCGCATTGGCCGCAGTGGTGATCGCATCGGCGATTGGGCTGATTGAAGTCGCCGACCTGCGGCGAATTTATCGCATCCAGCGCTGGGAGTTCTGGCTATCAATCGCATGCTTCGTCGGCGTGGCAGTGCTGGGCGCGATTCCCGGCATCTGCCTGGCCATCGTGATTGCCGTGATCGAGTTCCTGTGGGATGGCTGGCGCCCGCACTCTGCTGTCCTGGGTCGCGCCGACGGAGTCAAGGGTTACCACGACATCACCCGCTACCCCGATGCGCGCCTCATCCCCGGTCTGGTCCTGTTTCGCTGGGATGCCCCCTTGTTTTTCGCCAACGCCGAATTGTTTCAGGAACGCGTGCTGGACGCGGTGGCAGCCTCCCCCACGCCGGTGCGCTGGCTGGTGGTCGCCGCGGAGCCGGTCACCAGCGTGGACGTGACCGCCGCCGACGTCGTCGAGGAGCTGGATGAAACCCTGCGCGCAGCCGGCATCGAGCTGTGTTTTGCCGAGATGAAGGACCCGGTGAAGGACAAGCTGAAGCGATTCGGCCTCTTCGCGCAGCTTGGCGAAGAAATCTTCTTTCCGACCGTTGGCGCGGCTGTCGGTAAATATCTCGAAACTCACCCGGTGGAATGGGAGGACTGGGAGGGCCGGGGTCCATAGCCCACGAAGCGCGCGCACGCTGCAATTCCTCAATGCCCGCCAGTCAGCGGGACGAAGCGCACCGGCAGGACGTTGTGTTGATGCGTCTTGCCGTTTTCATCCTTGCGGATCAGAAGTAATTCCTGCCCCGACCACGTGTCTCCCAGCGGGATCACCATGCGTCCGCCCGGCTTGAGCTGTTCGACCAGCGGCTGCGGCACATGCGGGGCGCCCGCCGTGACGATGATGCCATCGAACGGGGCATGTTCTGGCCAACCTTGATAGCCGTCGCCGGCCTGGGCATGAATCTGGTCATAACCCAGAGCCATGAAGGTTTCAGCGGCCTGCTGCGCCAGCGACTCGACGATCTCGATGGAATACACTTCCGCCCCCACCTCCGCCAGCACGGCCGTCTGGTAGCCGCAGCCGGTACCGATTTCCAGTACCCGGTCTCCCGGCTTGACCGCCAGCAGATCGGTCATCAGTGCCACGATATAGGGTTGTGAAATGGTCTGCCCATGGCCGATGGAGAGCGGATAGTTCTGATAGGCATAGCGCCGCTCGTCTTCCGGCACGAAACGGTGGCGCGGCACGCGCCCGATTGCGTCGAGCACGGCAGGCGACAGGGCCGGGCCGCCGCCGCCGGGAGAAGGGCTCACCTCCTGCGCCATTTGCGCCACCTCGTCCACCATTGCCACGCGGCGCTCCGCATAAACCGCCTCGGCGGGATCGTCCTGCCACTCCTTATGCATATCCGGCCTCCTTGTGTCGACTACCGGCATGCCCGGCAACCGGAAACGTCATCAGTGCTGCCACATACAGCCCCAGCGCCAGCATGACTACGCCGCTGAAGCCAATTTCGATGGCAAGCAGCGTCGCCAGTGGGGCGCTCATCACCGAAAAACAGGCATTCACGCCGTAGGCCCACGGCAGCAGGCCGGACTCTGCCGATGCCACGCGTGTCATCCCGAGGGGGAAAGGCATGCCCATGCAAAAAGCCAGCGGCGCCACCAGGGCGACGCCAAGCGCCAGACGTGCCGCCAGGGGCCAACTCATGCAGATTGCCAGCAGCGATGGCAGGGCGGCAAGGTAAGTCATGCCCAGCAGCACGATGCCGATTGCCGGCCAAAACATCGGCATTTTATGCCCGCCTGCGGATAATCTGCCCGACACTCGGCTGCCTGCCCCGGCAAAAAACAGGAATGCGGTCAACACCGCGGCGGCGGCATACAGCGGGTGCCCGAGCAGCAGCACGAACTTCTGCAAAAACGCCATTTCCAGCAGCATGAACGCCGTCCCCAACGCGGCAAAATAGCCAAACACGCGCCCACGCCCGATGCTGCCAGCCGCCGCACGCCACTTTGCCACCCGCAACGGCAGCAGGATAAGCAGTGCGCCGAACACCACGGCCTGCAGCCAGGTCGCCACCAGCACCGGATAGCCCATTTCCACCAGCGGCAGGCCGCCGCGTTCCTTAAGCCGAAGGATCTCGGGAAATGCGCGCCAAGTGAAAAAATGCTGAAAATAGGGGCGGTCATCGCTGGACGGCGCGATATGGAATTTGTAGCGCCGGTAAAAATCTGCGCGCTCGCGCGCTGTGCCACTCAGGGCATCGAACGCCTCCGCGAAATAAGGCTGGTCCAATCGATGATGCGGAGCCTCGTTCCCCACCCTGCCACCGGCCCATTCGAAGTCGAACCCCTGCGCCTCGGCGAAGGCCTGCAGTACCGTGACTTCCTGTGCGGTGAATGGTGTGCGCTTTACCGCCAGGGCTGCCGTCTGCCAGCTGCGCAACAGCACCAGATGGGGCACCGGCTGCACCACCCCTTCCTGAGCCAACGCTTCGACAGCAGTCGTGGCGAGCTTGATCAGGTCGCGCGGTGGAAGCTGCATCCAGCAGTTGAGTACAAGCATGCCGTCCGGCTCAAGGTGGCGGAAATAAAAGCGGAAAGCTTCCGTCGTGTGCAGATAGTCCTCCGCCAACCCGTACAGCCCGGCCGAAGCCGTGCCAAAGGTATCAGCCAACGGCAGCACGATCAGATCAAACCGCTGCCGGCTGCCGGCAACGAAGCTGCGAGCCTCGGCCACATGCAGTTTCACCTGCGGCAGCTGGTAGAGCCGGCCGGCAAAAGCCGCATGATCGTGTGCGACCAGCGCGGCCACATTCGCGTCCAACTCCACCGCATCCACAGATTTTGCCCCATGGTGCAGCGCCTGAAGCACATCCATGCCGGCACCGGCGCCCAGCACCAGCACACTGGGGCGATGCAATAACTGATATGGCATGGCCGAGGGCATCTGCCCCAGAAACGCCAATGACTCCGGCCTGCCGTCAAAGCGGGTGATGGCGCCCGGTCCTTCGCCATCGACGAACACGCCCAACTGCTCCGGCGGTTCGCTGTCGGCGCTCATGCTCAGTCCAGGCGCATGACGCAGCAGCATAAGGCGGTTTTCCACGACCGTCACCTGCCCCAGAGGGCTATGCTTCTCTGCCATCGTCCGGGCGCCAGGGACCAGCAGGTAATGGGAAAGGCTCTTGTATTGGGAAGGATGCAGCGCTATCAGCTTATCCGGGATCGTCCACGGTAGTAGCAGCACAGCGGGCAATAGGAAATACACGATCCGGCGGCGTGACGGCCATGCCAGAACGGCAGCGGCCAGTGCCAGGCTGGCCACCACCAGCAGCACGCGCTGCGGCGGCAGCATGAACAGCAGGCCAAGTGCCAGCAGGCCACCCGCCGAAGCGCCCCACAAGTCCGCGCCATAGATGCGGTGAGATTGGCCACCAAAGCGGCTGAACGCGAGACAAAGGCAAAACGCGGCAAAGAAGAACGGCACAAACAGTAGCAGATACTGCAGGGACAACCACAGCCACTGGCGGGGATCCCACAGGATTTCCAGTGCGTTGAACGGCATCGCTTGGTCAGCCAGAAACGCAATGGGCGCAGTCAGGCCGAACAACAGGGCCGAGATGGCAAAGGCCTTGTGGAAAGCCGGATGCGGCCTGTCGCCCACCATCGCCAGTGCCGCCCCCGCCGCGCCGTAGCCGAGCATGGCGAGGCTGACGGCAAGATAGCCAAAATGGTGCCATTGCACGATGGCGAACAACCGCATCAGCAGGATTTCCAGCCCCAGCGCGGCGCAGGAGATCAGCGCGATGGAGAGCAGTGGCATAAGAATTGGCTAGTGCCCGCCGGTAAGGGGCACAAACCTGACCGGCGCGACTTCGCGGCTGCTGATCCGGCCATCCGACGCCTTCTCGACCAGCACCAATTGCTGAATAAGGAAGCTGGCGCCAAGCGGAATCACCATGCGACCGCCAGGCTTCAGCTGCTTGACCAGCGGCGGCGGCACATGGCTGGCGGCTGCGGTCACGATGATGGCATCGAATGGCGCGTACTCCTCCCATCCGTGGTACCCATCGCCATGCCGCACCGTCACTTTGTCCGGATACAGCGCCGCGAGCGCCTGCCCCGCGCGCTGTGCCAATGGTTCGACGATCTCGATGCTGTATACCTCCATGCTGAGCTCCGCCAACAGCGCCGCCTGGTAGCCGGAACCGGTGCCAATTTCCAGCACGCGCTGGCCGGGCTTCACGTCAAGCAGATCGGTCATGAGCGCGACCACGAATGGCTGCGAGATGGTCTGTCCGTAGCCGATGGGCAAGGGGCGATTGCGGTAGGCATAGCGCAACTGGTCTTCCGGCACGAAGAGGTGGCGCGGCGTCCGCTCCATGGCCGCAAGCACTTCGGCCTTGATGGCCGGCCGGCCGGTTTCCTGAGCAGAGGCACGCGCCTGTTGGGCTACCTCATGCACCATGGCAAGGCGCTCGGCGACAAATTTCTGCTCGTCGGCGACACCCGTCAAGGGAGCAGAAAACAGGAGGCTGACGGCCAACAGGCGGGCCAGCAGGCCGTTGCCCCTTGCCATGGCGCGATTCCTCGAAATGCGGCCGAGGTTACTGGCCGCCCGGCTTGCGCCGCGCCTGAATGAGATTGAGGTCAGCCAACTGCTCATGCAACTCCAGCGCGGATAATTTGCTGTAGTCCTTGGCCACTTCCTTCAGGTCGAAGCCGTTGCTGCGGTGCAGTTCGTCGCGCAACTGCCCCAGCACCCGATTGTCGGCCGCCAGCACTACCTGCCCCGCCTTGCGCTTGCGCGAAAGCTCCGTCGTCACCGCTGCGACCTGCTGCAGAAAGCGTTTTTCGTATTCGGCACGATGCTGGTCGCGGTGATCGTCATACCCATGCGAGCCACCCCCGCCCTTGCTGCGGTTACCGCCACTGTTATCCGACCACAACTCCCTGCCTGCCGTTTCCTGCTGCGGGTTCACCAGACACTCCTGCTCAACCAGACGGGGGCTTGATTCGTATGCGGGATTTTCCGCGGCTTCAAGGGTAAACAAACGTGCATGCGCGCCATTTGCAACAACGACAATGGTATTCATCTTGGTAATCCTCCGCATCAGAGTCTGGAAGTGGCGTCCATATTGCGTGCACGCCCCATGGTGAACTTCAGATCACGACCAGCCAAATGCCAGCAGGCCATGCTCTAATAATAGGCTCGTTTTGCAATAATTCAAGGATGAATCTGACCCCACTTCCGACTTGAGCCAGTTGGATAGGCGGTTATTACTCGGGCATACGAAAAGGGCCCGGTTTGAACCGGGCCCTTTTCCATTCAATCAAATTCCACTGCAGAATTTGTTATTTCCGCTCCCAATCATCTTTCCTCGGTATTGGTGTCCGACGTCGCCGTGATATTGTGCAGGCTGAGATCGGCGCCATGGAACTCCTGCTCCGCATCCAGCCGGATGCCGATGAGATATTTGAGCGCGCCATAGACTGCAAAACCGGCACAAAAGGCAATCAGCACGCCGAGCAGCGTGCCAGCCAGCTGCGCCCCCAGGCTGACGCCGCCCATCCCGCCCAGCGCTTTCATGCCAAAGATACCCGCTGCAATGCCACCCCAGGCTCCGCAAAGCCCGTGTAGCGGCCATACGCCGAGCACGTCATCGATCTTCCAGCGGTTCTGCGTCAGGGTGAATGCCCAGACGAACATGGCACCGGCCAGTGCGCCGGTGACCAGCGCTCCCAGCGGGTGCATCACGTCGGAGCCGGCGCACACTGCCACCAGCCCGGCCAGCGGGCCGTTATGCACGAAACCGGGGTCGTTTCTGCCAGCAGCCAATGCCGCCAGCGTACCGCCCACCATCGCCATCAGCGAATTGAGCGCCACCAGGCCACTGACGGCCTGCAAGGTCTGCGCGGACATGACATTGAAACCGAACCAGCCGACGGTGAGAATCCATGCGCCCAGCGCCAGAAACGGGATGCTGGAAGGCGGGAACGCATGCAGGCGTCCATCCTTGCTGTATCGACCGCGCCGAGCGCCGAGCATGATCACCGCGCCGAGCGCAATCCAGCCGCCCATGGCATGTACCACCACCGAGCCGGCGAAATCATGAAATTTGGCGCCAAATGTTGCGTTCAACCAGTCCTGGAAACCGTAATGGCCATTCCAGGCGATGCCTTCGAAAAACGGGTAGACAAAGCCGACCAGCAGGAATGTCGCCGCCAGCTGGGAATTGAAACGGGCTCTTTCGGCAATGCCGCCGGAGACAATGGCGGGGATGGCGGCAGCAAAGGTCAGCAGGAAGAAAAACTTGACCAGCTCGTAGCCATTCTTGGCTGCCAGCGTCTCGGCGCCCTGCATGAACCCGACGCCGTATGCAATGCCATAGCCGATGAAGAAATAGGCGATGGTGGACACGGAGAAATCCACCATGATCTTGACCAGCGCATTGACCTGGTTCTTGCTGCGCACCGTACCGACTTCCAGGAAGGCGAAACCGGCATGCATCGCCAGCACCATGATGGCGCCCAGCAGTACGAAAAGCGTATCGCCTGATGAATGTAGAGCTTCCATTCCACGAATCCTCAAAAATTAGAACGCAATACAACAGCAAGATTTACGCCAAAAATACAACTTATTGTTTGTATTAAATATTGCATCGCCAGAAAATTATTTCATGCACCATTCATGTGCGGCCCGTTGTGCATGGGCACCATTCTGGAACATTAGCCCGCAAAATCAAGTCACCATGGCCATGTCCTTTCTTTACAGAGCCCGTCAATTTATGCACCATGTTCCTATCGGTCAATATCCATTTCAGAAATAGGCAAGCGTATGTTTGAATCAGCGGAACTCGGACACAAAATCGACCAGGACATCTACAAGCAAGAGGTGCCGCCACTGCGCGAGGCCTTGCTGGATGCCCAGTTCGATCTGGCCGAAGCCAGGAAATTTCCGGTCATCATCGTCATTGGAGGCGTGGATGGCGGAGGCAAGGGCGAAACCGTCAACAAGCTCAACGAATGGATGGATCCACGCCACATCCACACACACGCATTCGGCACCCCTTCCGATGAAGAAGGCGAGCGCCCCCACATGTGGCGCTACTGGCGCACCCTGCCGCCCCAGGGCAAGATCGGCATCTATTTCGGCTCCTGGTACATCGACCCCATCGTCAAACGCGCCTATGGCGAAATCAAGAATGAAGGGCTGACCAAGGCCATGGACGAGGTGGCGCGCTTCGAGAAGATGCTGACCGACGAGGGCGCACTGGTACTCAAATTCTGGTTCCACCTGTCCAAGGACAAGCAAAGGGAACGTATCGCCAAGCTGGAAAGCAACCCACTCACACGCTGGCGTGTCTCCGCTCAAGACAAGAAACACCTCAAGATGTACGAGGAGTTTCGCACCATCTCCGAACACGTACTACGTGAAACGAGTACCGCCACTGCACCCTGGATCATCGTCGAAGGTTACGATGACAACTATCGCAATCTGACCGTAGGCAAGCATGTACTACAGGCCGTGCGCGAACGACTGGACGAAGCAACTTCAAAACCACAGGCTCCGACCGCACCACCGTTCATGACTCCGCTGGATAACACCAACCTGCTCTCGCTGCTGGACTTGTCCAAAAAGCTGGAAAAACAGGATTACGGAAAGAAACTGGAGATGTTGCAGGGGCGGCTGAACCAGCTCACGCGCGACCCGCGCTTCGGCAAGATTTCCGTTCTGTGCGTTTTCGAAGGGGCCGATGCAGCAGGCAAGGGAGGCAGCATACGCCGCATCACCCAGGCAATCGATGCACGTATTTTCACCATCATTCCCATTTCCGCCCCTACTGAAGAGGAACGCGCACAACCATATCTGTGGCGTTTCTGGCGGCAGATTCCCCGCCTCGGCAGGCTGACGGTGTTCGATCGCTCCTGGTACGGGCGCGTGCTGGTGGAGCGGGTGGAGAAATTCTGCCGCGAATACGACTGGATGCGCGCCTATGGCGAAATCAACGATTTCGAGGAGCAATTGTCGCGCAAGCATTTCGTCATCGTGAAATTCTGGCTGCAAATCAGCAAGGAGGAACAGCTCCAGCGCTTTGAGGAGCGCCAGAAAACGCCGTTCAAGCGCTTCAAAATCACCGATGAAGACTGGCGCAACCGCGACAAGTGGGAGGCCTACGAACACTCGGTTTGCGACATGATAGACCGCACCAGCACCGACTATGCGCCGTGGACGGTCGTCGAGGCCAACGATAAGTTTTTCGCTCGCATCAAGATACTGAAGACCTTGTGCGACCAGATCGAACATGCGCTCGACGCGCAAACCTGATACCGCTTTCCCAAACCGGATAAATCCTGGCGCCGGATAATCATTATTTTTCTGGCACTGATGTCTGCCATCGCCCTAAGCAGACTTCCACGATTCAAGCGCTGCCGCTTCTTCATCGGTAAAGAGGCGAGAGCGGCAGATAAATGTTTTGCCATCCGGCCCATCGAGCGAAAACGTACCACTTCGACCATTCACAACATCAACAATCAGGTGAGTGTTCTGCCAGAATTCAAACTCCCTGTGGGCCATGTAATAAGGAGTACCAGCAATATCTCCCACATGGACATCGTTAGGGCTTAATGCAAATTCACCCATTGGGAAACACTGGGGTGCAGTGTTTTCACAGCAGCCGCCAGACTGAAAAAACATGACTGGTCCGTGCTGTCCGATGAGGAACTCGATCAATTCCAGAGCGGCTGGTGTTGCAGAAACTCTTTCGGCCATCACAATCCTCCTGAACAAAACATAAAGGCTCCCGCTGGTTGGCGGGAGCCTCGTTCAATGCCACATGCGATTAGAAGAATCCAAGCTTCTTCGGACTGTAGCTGACTAACAGGTTCTTGGTCTGCTGGTAGTGGTCGAGCATCATCTTGTGGGTTTCACGACCGATTCCGGACTCTTTGTAACCGCCGAACGCTGCGTGTGCAGGATATGCGTGGTAGCAGTTGGTCCAAACGCGGCCAGCTTTAATGCCACGACCCATGCGATATGCACGGTTGCCATCACGACTCCATACCCCGGAGCCAAGACCATAAGGCGTATCGTTGGCGATCGCCAGTGCCTCGGCTTCATCCTTGAAAGTTGTCACAGCCAGAACCGGGCCGAAGATTTCTTCCTGGAAGATGCGCATCTTGTTGTGGCCCTTAAAAAGTGTGGGATTGATGTAATACCCCTCAGACAGATCACCTCCAAGATTAGCCTTTGTTCCACCGGCCAAAATCTGCGCGCCTTCTTCCTTTCCAAGTGCGAGATAGGACTGGATTTTCTCCATTTGCAGATCAGAAGCCTGGGCACCGATCATGGTTTCAGTATCAAGCGGGTTGCCTTGCTTGATGGCGGCTACACGCGGCAGCACGCGCTCGATAAACTTGTCATAGATGGATTCTTGGATCAGGGCGCGCGACGGACAAGTGCAGACTTCGCCCTGGTTGAAAGCGAACAGCACCAAGCCTTCAACCGCCTTGTCAAGAAAATCGTCGTCAGCCGCCATTACGTCTTCAAAGAAGATGTTGGGAGACTTGCCACCTAGTTCAAGAGTGGCAGGAATCAGGCTGTTAGCCGCAGCTTGGGCGATGACACGGCCAGTTGCGGTAGAACCAGTAAATGCGATCTTGGCGATGCGCTTGCTATTTGCCAGTGGCATGCCGACCTCGCGGCCATATCCATTGACGATGTTCAGCACACCCGGAGGCAGCAGGTCGGCAATCAGTTCCGCCAGGATCAAGATGCTGATCGGGGTTGATTCTGCAGGCTTCAGCACGACGCAGTTACCGGCACCGATAGCAGGAGCAAGCTTCCACGCGGCCATCAACAAAGGGAAGTTCCAAGGAATGATCTGGCCAACAACGCCAAGCGGCTCATGAAAGTGGTAGGCGACAGTGGTTTCGTCTATTTCGCTTAATGTCCCCTCCTGGGCGCGTAGGCAACCTGCGAAATAACGGAAGTGGTCAATGCTCAAGGGGACATCCGCGTTTAAGGTCTCGCGAATAGGCTTCCCATTGTCGACGGTTTCTGCATAGGCCAGCAGTTCAAGGTTAGCTTCCATACGATCCGCTATCTTCAGTAGGATATTGGCACGATCCCCTGCTGCCATGCGTCCCCACTTGTCAGCAATGGCATGTGCAGCATCGAGCGCCAACTCGACGTCTTCTGCGCTAGAACGAGCCGCCTTGGTGTAGACCTTGCCAGTGATGGGCGTAATAACATCGAAATATTCGCCTTTTGCAGGTGCGACCCACTTGCCACCGATAAAATTGTCATATTTGGTCTTGTATTGAATTTTGGCGCCGGCTTGGCCTGGGAATGCGTAGATCATGTCATCTCCTCATCGTAATTGGACTAATAAATGTGTCAATAAATCAAATACAAACAAATACTTGGCTATGCCGCCTTGGTTAGTGGATGGTCTCCGAAGCTTCACAAGCCATGGAACAGCAACCTTTTGATACCCAATCAGCTTGAAGTCTCTGAGAAACATTCCTGAGCAGGATTAATTCCTTGGCTTCAGGATGACTGGTGATAATCTCGAACTGCCTTGAGATCATTTTAGCAAGATTAGGATGCGGCTTTGAGTTGTACGTTGTCATCATCTTCAGCAGTGATGCAATCAATGGCTCTAGCCTTGGATAGGCTTCATGCATTGGAATACACCCGTATATATTTATTGATATATAACACTCATGAAAAATAATGCCCGTCAGGGCGACGAAATATATTACGCGCTATATTCCGGAAAATACATATCCATGAAGCAATGATTTTCCAAAATCACTGAGGGAGCCTACATCTAGCTAACTTCTGCTTCTGGACGTAGGCTGAAGCAGACAGAGTACGTCTACTCCCCTAAATTGACAATTTGGTGACAGCCGTATGCCAATGCGTGTTGTTTGATCCTGCTTTCAGTCACATCAAAAGAACAGTAAGGCAGATCGTTTATAATCCTCCCGAACACAATGCCAGGACGCCTGTCCAATTTTGACGGACATATCACCGGGATACTCGGAACATTATGCAAGATCATGCCTTCATCGGGCGCCAGCCCATCCTCGACGCGCAGCAGAAAATCGTCGCCTACGAATTGCTGTTTCGCCATAGCGCCAGCGCGAAAGTCGCAATCATCGAAGATGACCTGAAAGACTGCGCGCGTGTACTGGTAAACACCATGTCGGACATGGGTGCGCAATGGCTGCTAGGGGACAAGCTGGCATTTATCAATGTCAGCGAGGAACTGCTGCACAGCGATCTCCTTGAATTGCTGCCGCCGCAGCGCACGGTGCTGGAAGTGCTGGAAACCGTCCGCCCCAGCGAAAAAGTGATCAAGCGACTGCAAGAACTCCACGCACACGGCTTCCAGATCGCGCTCGACGACTATGTGCATACGCCGGAATTCTCCGTCCTGTTGCAATACGCCCAATACGTCAAGATCGATGTCCAGAGCCAGGGACTGGAGAATTTCGCAAAACTGTTTGCAGAACTCGAGAACCTGCCGATCAAGACCGTAGCGGAAAAAGTCGAGACTCATGAAGAATATGTGATCTGCAAAACGCTCGGTTTCAATTACTTTCAGGGCTACTATTTCGCCCATCCGGAGACGCTCACCGCACGGGTGATCAACCCTTTTTACGCCTCCGTGCTGGATCTGCTCAATCTCGCCAGCAGGGGGGCCAGTATCGAAGAGATCGAGGCCGGCTTCAAGCGCGATCCGGCACTCTCCTTCAAGCTGCTGCACTACATCAATTCGGCCGGCATCGAAGTTTCCGGGGAGATTCAGTCGATCCGCCACGCGCTCACCATTCTAGGCACCAAGCAGCTTTATCGCTGGCTCACGCTGCTGATGGTGACGGCAGCCGAACACACCACTGCCCCCGCGCTGATGAAAACTGCCGTCACTCGCGGCCGCCTGACCGAACTGCTGGGGGCAAGCCGCCTCGACAAGGCGGAGCGCGACAATCTGTTCATCGTCGGCGTATTCTCGCTGCTCGACGCCATGCTGAAAATGCCGATGGAACAGGCGCTGGAGAAGGTTCTGCTGCCGAGCCCGGTCAACGACGCCCTGCTCCGCCGGGAGGGCGTTTACGGGCCTTACCTGCAGCTTGCGGAGGCCTGCGAAGGTGCCAACAGCGCACGCATCAAGGCACTGGCAGAATCCCTGCAGTATGATCCCGAATCAATCAACAACTGCCACATCGCCGCGCTGGCCTGGGTAGAAAATCTTGGAATCTGACCTTTGGAAACACTATTGCTGATAGGCGTCGTTGGTGCGTTCTGGTTCTGGATCGACAGCATTCATGCACGTGACATCGCCGTGGAAGCCGGGCGCCGCGCCGCGGAAAACCACGGCCTGCAACTGCTGGACGAAACCGTTGCCATCTCCCGGCTACGCACAGCCCGCGATGGAATGGGCAGGCTGCGCCTGCAGCGCACTTACACCTTCGAAGTCAGCGACACCGGCGCGGATCGCCTGTCGTGCAACCTCACGCTGCTGGGCAAGCGGGTCGATGCGGTCGAAATGCCGCCTTACCGCGACAACGTCGTGCAGTTATTTCACTAACCGCCTCAAAAAATAAACCGAGCGAGCGGGATGAAGCGCAAGGAGCCGCGCATCGAGCGACGAGACATATCGTGAAGATAGGCGAGGAACGAAAGAGCACGCGACACAGCGATTCACCCGCACAGCCGGTTTATCGCGGCCGCTTCGCGCCTTCCCCCACCGGCCCGTTGCACTTCGGCTCGCTGATCGCCGCCGTCGGTAGTTACCTGGAAGCCAAGACTCGCGGCGGAGAGTGGCTGGTGCGCATGGAAGACCTCGACCCGCCGCGCGAAGTGCCGGGCGCTGCCGACCTGATCCTGCAAACGCTGGAAGCCTATGGCTTCGAATGGGATGGCACGGTGCTGTACCAGAGCACCCGCGGCGATGCCTACGACGCTATGCTGCAACAGCTCGAACAGACTGGCATGCTCTACCCCTGTGCCTGCACCCGCGGGGAAATTTCCGATTCTGCTGTGCGGGGCGTCGAAGGCCCGGTCTATCCCGGCACCTGCCGCAGCGGTCTGCACGGCCGCCCGGCGAGGGCCTGGCGGGTGCGCACCACGGCGGAGGAAACCACCTTCGACGACGCCATCCAGGGCTGGCAGGCACAGGTGCTGGAGCGCGACATCGGCGACTTTGTACTCAAGCGCGCCGATGGCTTTTACGCCTATCAGCTGGCGGTGGTGGTGGACGATGCGGCGCAGGGCATCACCCACGTTGTGCGCGGCGCCGACCTGCTGGATTCCACACCACGCCAAATCTGGCTGCAACACCTGCTCGGTCTGCCTACGCCCCAATACACCCACCTGCCGGTAGCGGTCAATGCCAACCGTGAAAAGCTGTCCAAGCAAACCCTGGCCGCCCCGCTCGACCTTTACCGCCCTGCCCCATCACTGTGGCAGGCGCTGGATTTTCTCGGCCAGCAACCTCCGCCAGAATTGCGCAATGATGCCGCCACGTTGTGGCAATGGGCCAAAGCCAACTGGCGACCGGAAGCTGTCCCCAAAACACGTGATAAGATGCCCCCGCCATGAAACCAGAACTCGACACTCTCACCCGATTCCTGTTCGACAACGCCGCCATCCGCGGCGAAATCGTGCACCTCGACGCCACCTGGCAAGCCGTGCAGGAAAATCATGATTATCCGCCCGTCTTGCGCCATGCCATGGGCGAACTCATGGCCGCTGCCGCATTGCTGGCCGCCACCCTCAAACTCAAGGGGTCGCTCATCCTGCAGATTCAGGGCAAGGGGCCGGTTTCGCTGCTGGTGGTTGAATGCACTGGCGACATGGCCATGCGCGCCACCGCCAAATGGCAAGGAGAATTGCCACAAGGCAGGCTGGCGCAACTGATCGGCGACGGCCGCTTCGTCATCACGCTCGACCCCAAAGATGGCAAACAAACTTACCAGGGCATCGTGCAATTGGAAGGCGATAGTATCGCCGACATCTTGCAGAACTACATGACACGCTCGGAGCAACTGGAAACGCGCCTATTTCTCGCCGCTGACGACCAGCAGGCCGCCGGCATGTTGTTGCAGAAACTGCCGGCACAGGCGGGGCAGGACGAAGATGCCTGGACGCGTGCCGGGCACCTGGCCGCAACCCTGAAAAACGAAGAACTGTTCGGCCTGCCCGCGCAGGAAATCCTGCACCGCCTGTACCATGACGAAGATATCCGGCTATTCGAGCCACAAGCGGTGGCTTTCCACTGCAACTGCTCCCGCCAGAGCGTGGCCAACATGCTGCGCATGCTGGGCCGTGAGGAAGTCGAAAGTGTCCTCGCCGAACACGGCGAAATTGAAGTGCATTGCGACTTCTGCAACCATCGCTACGGATTCGACAGCGTGGACGCCGCCCAGCTATTCTCGCCGGACAAGACTGCGCCGGGCAGCCAGACACGGCATTGACGACCAATAGGGCCAATAGGGGACAGACCGCGGCTTCATCTCGTTCCCGCATAGGTGACAAGCGCCCACCCTACTTTTCATTTGAATGACCCGCAAACTCCCACTTTTCACTCGCCGACAATTGCTTGATTGCGTATTCCGCCCTGGATGCCGTTGAGCGATCAGTGTACTCGACCACTGCCAGCAAGCTCCTGGGCGGATGCGACCGCGTATAACGTGCGCCATTCCCCCGTTCATGCGCAGCATAGCGGGCTGCGACATCCACGGTAATGCCGGTATAGATACTGCCATCCTGGCATTCGATCAGGTATAAAAACCAGGGCTTATTCGACATCAGCGCCCATCATTTCAAGTGCCGGCGTGAATCATAAGCCTTTGGTCTGCCGCACCCGCTCGAACAGGCAAATCGCTGCCGCAGCGGCGGCGTTGAGCGATTCCACTCGCCCCGGCATGGGGATGGTGAAACGCCCACTAGCCGCGTCGATCAATTGTCGGCTCAGCCCGGCGCCTTCGTTGCCGATCATGAATGCCACCGACCCGGTCAAATCCATCGCGTAAAGAGATTCTCCACTCAAGCAGGCGGCCAGCGTCTGGCCTGAAAAAGAAGCGGCGATATCCAGCAAACTGGCGCGCTCAACGATGGGTAGCACGAAGTGCGCACCCATGCCGCCGCGCAGCACCCTGGGCGACCAGGCATCGGCGCAGCCTGCTGAAAGCCAGGCTACCTGCACCCCGGCGGCTGCGGCGGAGCGCAGAATGGAACCCAAGTTACCGGGGTCCTGGATGTCTTCCAGCAGCAGGCAGAAGTCAGGGCTAGCGGGCAGCGGCAGATGATGAATTTCCAAGACGGCCAGAATGCCGGTGGGCGCATCCACCGGCGAGATTTCGCCGAACAGGGCGTCCGGCAGCAGGATTTTCTGCGCTGTTCCCGCCCGCTGCGACAGGCTAGAAATCTCGGCATCATCCGCCGCGCTCTCCGCGACCACCAGCATTTCCGGCAGCCTGCCGGTAGCCAGGCAGGCATCGAGCAGGTGCGCCCCGTCCAGCACGGTTCGCCCGGCCTTGCGCCGCTCGCGGGCTGAACCGGCGAGCTTCTTGAGATGCTTGAAAATGGCGTTATCGCGAGAGGTGATCCGCTTATACATCTCAGGGCATCGAGGAAGATTATTGAAGCTCGTTCACATCGACAGGGTTCAAATCTTCCCCTTCATCTACCCACACCATGAATATCTGGTAGCCCAGTGCGAGGAATACCGCACCGACAAACATCCCGACAATTCCAGCCCACACCATGCCGCCCAAGGCGCCCAGCAGGATGACCGGCATGGGCGCTTCCACCCCGCGCCCCAGCATCAGCGGCTTGAGGACATTGTCTGCCATACCTGCAACCACCAAGTAAACAGTCAACAGGATGGCATTCAGCGTGGAATGATCGCCCCCCATCCAGATATAGACGATGGCCGGAAGGGTGATAATGGCTGCCGGAATCTGTGCAATGCCCAGCACCAGCAAGACGATAGCCAGCAACCCAGCGGCGGGGATACCTGCCCAGACCAGACCAATCCCGACCAGCATCGCCTGGATAAAGGCAACGCCAATCACTCCCTGCGCTACAGAGCGAATGGTAGCGGTACAGAGCGCGGCAAGACCAGCGCCTTTCTTTTTGCCGACAAAACGGCTGGCAATATCAGCCGCCGCCTTGGAACCGGACTCCCCATAAGCCATGATGACGCCAGCAACCACCACTGAAAAAGCGAACACCAGGATTGAGCCTCCCGCGCTGGCCACAAAGCCCAGGGCAGTTTTGGCGAGATTTCCATAATTCAGATGTAATTTTTGCAGCATTCCCGGCAAGTCGGTTGCAGTCAGCTGCCACATTTCGTGCACTTTCCCACCAATAAACGGCCACGATGCCACCGATTCGGGCGGCGGCGGGATCACCAGCTGGTTATTGCGTACCGCCTCGATCGCTCCCGTAGCCCATTCGACCAGGGAATCCGTCAGGAAGATGACTGGCGCCACGATCAGCACCAAACCGAACAGCGTCAGCAGAATCGCCGCAGCGCCCTGCCTCCCCCCAACCCTGGCCGCAATCATCCGGTGCAACGGATAAAGAGCCACAGCCAGAATCAGCGCCCAGAGCATCATGTTGAGAAAAGGGGCGAATATCTGGAAGCACAACACCGCCAGTACCACAACCATGCCCGCACGAATCAGCACATCCAGCAGATTGCGAGGCGTCAGCTGCTGTGAGGAATTATTTTGTTGGGCACTCATTTTGCTTTCTCCCTATCGCGGTTTGGTATGGCTAGACTATCATGAAAAATGTGCAATCCGGCAATGCAAGTCTAGGAGTACCAGCCACACGATGTGTGCCCTTAACCTTGCTAGGAGGCTTTATGAAATCGTTGATCTACACCCTTGTCTCTCTGTTCCTTGGCATCGCGCTGCTAGCTGGTTGCGGCAAGAAGGAAGAGGCTGCTCCGGCAGAAACCGCGCCCGCGGCCAGCGCAGCGCCGGAAGCCGCAGCACCTGCTGCCGTAGAACCGGCCAAGGAGGAAGCAGGTGGCTGGGTTCCTCCAGCCGAAGAAACCAAGTAGTTCAGCAGTCAAGATATAATGGTGGTGGCGATAACGAGAGTCAGATTCCTCGTTGCCGCCGCCACCATTCTTTTCAGGGGGAGAAGATGAAAACAATCACGGCCGGGCTGGCTGGGGGGCTGGCTATGAATCTGGCCATGCTTCTCACTTTCCGCGCCATCGGCTTTGGCTGGAATGGTGACGGCATTCTGCTCACATCCCCCATGCAAAGCCATAAGCTCATCGCAGTCTGGACACAGCTGGAGCCGCTTCCGTTAGTCGTCGCAAATCCGGCACTGATCATAGGCGGACTGATGCTCTTTGGCATCGGTCACGCTTTCATATACCAATGGCTTTCCACTGCATGGCCGCCCGGCATCATGCCAAGAGCTTTGAGGCTGGCTGGCTTGCTGTTTTTCATGACATTCCTCTTCTGGGAATTCTTCACGCCATATAATCAGTTTGGTGAACCACTGCCTCTCGTGGCGCTGGAATTATCTTTTTGGGCGCTGATTGCCATTGCCGAATCATTCGCCATCGCGAGCGTTATGGAGTACAAATAACGTCAATAAGCAGCCCACCCGTACGCAGCCCTGCGTGATAGCAAAACCATACCCGAACCGGACCGCCCACATGCTCTACTACGCCCTGAAAGTCGTCATCTCCGCCCTGCTCATCGTGGCCATTTCAGAAATCGCCAAGCGCCACACCGGATTGGCTGCGCTGATCGCGTCACTGCCGCTCACTGCGCTGCTGGCGTTCGTCTGGCTGCATCTGGAATCCACCCCGGCAGCGCGCATCGCCGACCTTTCCGGACAGATATTCTGGCTGGTGTTGCCATCGCTGGCACTATTCCTGATACTGCCATTCCTGCTAAGGCAGGGACTGGGGTTCTGGCTCAGTCTCGGCATCTCGATGGCCGTAACGGTTGGCTGCTACTTGGCCCTGTTGCCGATAATGCGCCGATTCGGGGTTGCCCTTTGATGCGACAAACGCTGGAACGCATCCTGCATAGCCAAGGCTTCGGCTCGCGCAAGCTGTGCCGCATTTTGGTGCATTCCTCTCGCGTGACCGTCAACGACGAACCCTGCGCAGACCCGTTCGCGGATTTCGCCACCGACAACCTGCAGTTCACCGTTGACGGAACACCCTGGCGCTACCATGAAAAAGCCTATCTGATGCTCAACAAGCCAGCCGGCTACGAGTGCTCGCAGAAGCCCCAGCATCATCCCGGCGTCTATGCCCTGCTGCCTGCCCCACTGCGCGAGCGCGGCGTCCAGTCCATCGGTCGGCTGGATGAAGACACCACCGGGCTACTGCTGTTCTCGGATGACGGCCAGTTCATCCACCGCATGGGTTCGCCCAAGTGGAAAGTGCCCAAGGTATATGAAGTCACGACCAAGCATGCGGTGGACGCGAAGCAGATCGCCGCGCTCACCGGCGGCGTGCAACTCATCGACGAGCCCGCGCCTATCACCGCGCTGGCTTGCGAAGCTGTTGCCGCTAACCTGCTGCACCTCACGCTGGGCGAGGGCAAATACCACCAGGTCAAGCGCATGGTGGCTGCCGCCGGCAACCGCGTGGAAGCCTTGAAACGCATCGCCATCGGCGGCCTGGCACTGCCGGAAGACCTGCCGGTGGGTGAGTGGCGCTGGCTGGATGCAAACGACCTGGAACAATTGCGCATTAACAGATGACTGGCTATTTCCTGCATCCTGCGTATAATGCGCGGCTTCCGTACGCCACACCAATCAGCGTGCCGGTCTTTTCTCACCCCGATCTTTCTGATCCCTAATTCGTCTGCCTCGATTGGTGCCCTCGATATGAGCGGCAGGCCGTCGCAGGAGTATTAACTTGTCTCAAGAAACAGCTTTCGCCGACCTCGGTCTGGCACAACCCTTGTTGCGCGCCATCGCCGATGTCGGCTACACCACCCCCACGCCGATCCAGGCCAAGGCCATCCCGCTGGTATTGCAAGGCGGCGACCTGCTGGCCGGCGCGCAGACCGGCACCGGCAAGACCGCCGGATTCACCCTGCCTATCCTGCAACTGCTCAGCGAAAAACCGGTGCCGCTCAAAGCCGGCCGGCCGCGCTGCCTGGTGCTGGTGCCAACGCGCGAACTCGCGGCGCAGGTCGAGGAATCGGTCAAAACCTACGGCAAATACCTTAAGCACAGTTCCATGGTGATGTTCGGTGGGGTCGGCATCAACCCGCAGATCGACCGCTTGCGCAAGCCGCTGGACATCCTGGTCGCCACCCCCGGCCGCCTGCTCGACCACCTCGGGCAGAAGACGCTGGATCTTTCCGCCATCGAGATCCTGGTACTGGACGAAGCCGACCGCATGCTGGACATGGGATTCATCCGCGACATCAAGAAAATCCTGGTTTTACTGCCCAAACAACGGCAGAACCTGCTGTTTTCCGCCACCTTCTCCGACGAGATCAAGGCGCTGGCCGACGGCCTGCTGCACAATCCCGGCTTTGTCGAAGTCGCACGGCGCAACACCGCGTCGGAACTGGTCGAGCAGACCGTGCATATGGTGCAGCAGAGCCACAAGCGCGACCTGATGAGCCATCTTATCAAGCAGAATGACTGGAAACAGGTACTGATCTTCACCCGCACCAAGCACGGCGCCAATCGCCTGGCGGAAAAACTGGTCAAGGATGGCATCCCCGCCGCCGCCATCCACGGCAACAAGAGCCAGTCGGCCCGCACCAAGGCGCTGGCCGATTTCAAGGCCGGCAGCATTCCGGTGCTGGTCGCCACCGACATCGCCGCGCGCGGCTTGGACATCGACCAGTTGCCGCAAGTGGTCAATTTCGAGCTGCCCAACGTGCCGGAAGACTACGTGCACCGCATCGGCCGTACCGGCCGCGCCGGCAGCACGGGCGCCGCGGTGTCGCTGGTGGACCACGAAGAGGCCGGCATGCTCAAGGACATCGAAAGGCTGCTCAAGCGTGAAATCCCGCGCATAGCCGTGGAAGGCTTCGTGCCGCCCGCCAGGCCTGAGCCGGAGGCGCCGCGTCCGCCGCGCCAGTTCCAGCAGCGCCGCCCGCAGGGTGGACAGGGACGGAGCAACAACGCCGAGAACCGGAGTCATTCGCCGCGCAACGGACAAAATCGCAGCGATCAGCCACGCCAGCCACAAAAGGCCAAGCCACAGGAAGACACGCCGCAGAAAAACCTGTCCGAGGCGGCGCGCCATCAGGCCATGACTCAAACGCCAATTTTTGCACCGAAGCCTATCCATCGAGGACAACGTCACAAGTAACATCCCATGACCATCGCCCGGCAACTGCTGCACGACGTCTTTGGCTATTCCGCCTTCCGAGGCGCGCAGCAAGCCATCGTCGCTCATGTGGCAGCGGGTGGCGATGCGCTGGTGCTGATGCCTACCGGCGGCGGCAAGTCGTTGTGCTATCAGCTTCCCGCCCTGTTGCGACAAGGCACAGGCATCGTGGTGTCGCCGCTGATCGCGCTGATGCAGGACCAGGTGGATGCGCTCAAGCAGTTGGGCGTAAAAGCCGCTTTCCTCAACTCCAGCCTGGATGCCGAAGCCGCCCGCGCGGTCACCGGGCAATTGCTGCGCGGCGAACTTGACTTGCTCTACGTTGCGCCGGAACGCCTGCTGATGCCGAATTTCCTGGCGTTGCTGGAACAGGTACAGGACGACTCCGGCATTGCGCTGTTCGCCATCGACGAAGCGCATTGTGTGTCACAGTGGGGACACGATTTCCGCCCGGAATACCGCAAGCTCACCGTGCTGCACGAACGCTTCCCGGACGCGCCGCGCATTGCGCTCACCGCCACGGCCGATGCGCCGACACGTAGCGAAATCGTGGAGCGGCTATCTTTGGGTGACGCGCGCCAGTTCGTCTCCAGTTTCGACCGCCCTAACATCAAATACCGCGTCACGCTGAAAAACAACGCTCGGCAGCAGTTGCAAGCCTTCCTCGAAGCCGAACATCCCGACGATGCCGGCATCGTGTATTGCCTGTCGCGCCGCAAGGTGGAAGAAACCGCCGCCTGGCTGAAGGAACGGGGCCGCGACGCCCTGCCCTACCATGCCGGGCTGGATGCCGCGACGCGCAATACCAACCAGCGCCGGTTTCTGCGCGAGGAAGGCGTCATCATGGTGGCAACGGTCGCGTTCGGCATGGGCATCGACAAGCCCAACGTGCGCTTCGTCGCGCACCTCGACCTGCCCAAGAGTATGGAAGGCTACTATCAGGAAACCGGCCGCGCCGGGCGCGACGGCTTGCCCGCCAACGCCTGGATGGCCTACGGGCTGGGCGATGTCGTCAGCATGCGGCAGATGCTGGATTCCGGCGACGCGCCGGAAGAAAGAAAACGCGTCGAGCGCCAGAAACTGGACGCCCTGCTCGGGTTCTGCGAATCCACCGCCTGCCGCCACCAGACTATCCTGCACTATTTTGGCGAGGGACACCCCGGCAACTGCAGGCAATGCGACAACTGCGTGGAACCCGTGGACACCTGGGACGCCTCGCAGGCAGTGCAAATGGCGCTGTCCTGTGTCTACCGCACCGGCCAGCGCTTCGGTGTCGTGCACCTGATCGAGGTGCTGCTAGGAAAACAAACGGAAAAGGTCGAGCAATTCCGCCACCACCTGCTCAGCACCTTCGGCATCGGCAAGGAACTCTCGCAGCAGCAATGGAGCAGCATATTCCGCCAGTTGGTCGCCGGCGGATTACTGGAGGCTGACATGGAAGCCTACGGCGGACTGAAGCTGACAGAAGCCACACGACCGATACTTCGCGGCGAACAGGAAATCTGGCTGCGGCGTGACGCCGAACCGGCCAAACGCAAGGTCAGCAAGGCCGAACGCGCTACGCGTGCCAAAGAAGGCTATGAAGGCGTCAGCGACGATCCGCTGTGGCAAGCGCTCAAGGCCAGACGCCTGGAACTCGCCAGGGAACAGGGCGTGCCACCTTACGTCATCTTCCACGACAGCACCCTGCTGGAAATTCTCAATCGGCGGCCACAGACGCTGGCCGAACTGGCGCAAATCGGCGGGGTCGGCCAGGCCAAACTGGCAAGGTATGGAGATGACTTTCTCAAGGTGCTGGAAGATGCTGCGAATGGAGCAGGCTAGTGCAAATCTGGGTCGATGCCGACGCCTGCCCCGGTGTGATCAAGGAAATCCTGTTTCGCGCCGCGCAACGCGCACAAGTCATGACCACGCTGGTTGCCAACAAGCTGCTGCGCGTACCGCCATCGCCTTTTATCCGGGCGCTGCAGGTGCCGTCCGGATTCGACGTGGCGGACAACCGCATCGTTCAGGAAGCGCAACCGGGCGATCTGGTGATTACCGCCGACATCCCGCTGGCTGCACAGGTCATCGAAAAACACGCCCATGCGCTGAATCCCCGTGGCGAGTTCTATACCCATGACAACATGCGCGAACGCCTCGCCATGCGTAATTTCATGGAAGAACTGCGCGGCAGTGGCGTGGACATCTCCGGGCCATCCAGTTTCAGCCAGAGCGACCGTGCAGCATTTGCAGCACAATTCGACAGATTTCTGGCCAAACACCGATAGAATATCGATATGGAAAAAGTACGCCTTTCAAAAGTCATGTCCGAACAGGGCATCTGTTCGCGCCGCGAGGCTGACAGTTACATCGAGCAAGGGTTGGTGTTCGTCGATGGCGAGCGCATCAGCGAACTCGGCACCAAAATCTTCCCCACGCAGAAAATCACCCTGGCCCAGGGCGCGCAGGTACAGCAGCAAGCGCGCGTCACCATCCTGCTGCACAAGCCCATGTCCTATGTCTCCGGGCAGGCGGAAGACGGTTACCAGCCGGCGGTGACGCTGGTCAACGCGGCCTCGCGCTTTGCCGGTGACAAATCCCCGCTGCGCTTCAGTCCTGGTCATTTGCGAGGCCTCGCGCCAGCCGGACGGCTGGATATCGACTCCACCGGCCTGCTGGTGCTGACGCAGGACGGCCGCATCGCCAAGCTTCTGATCGGGGAGGATTCCAAAATCGAGAAGGAATATCTGGTCAGGGTTAAAGGCGACTTGAGCGAACGCGGCATGAAGTTGCTCAACCACGGCCTCACGATGGATGGGCAAGCGCTGAAGCCCGCCAAGGTAAGCTGGCAAAATGAGGACCAGTTGCGTTTCGTGCTGCGCGAGGGCAAAAAACGCCAGATCCGCCGCATGTGCGACATGGTCGGGCTGGAGGTGGTGGGCTTGAAGCGTGTGCGTATCGGGCAGGTCAAGCTTGCCGATCTGCCGGTCGGCCAGTGGCGCTACCTGGGAAAGGATGAAAGGTTCTGAGAAGTTTCTTGGCAGGAAATTGTGGTTGCACCAAACTGGGTTTCATGGCAAAAATTCCACATGCACGATCATAAAAACACGGTCAGCAAATTCTACGAGGCCATCGGGAATAACATCGATCAGACGGTTATTCCGGAGATGCTGGACGAACAGTTCTCCTTTCGCGGCTCACTGGGACTGGTAAAGCGCGGACGCCACGGCTTTTTAGCCTACATGGCTTTTGTACGTGGTGCTCTTGGCGAATATCGCTGCGAGATTGTAGAAATGGTTGCGGAAAACGACAAAGTTTACGCCCGCATTCACTACTCCGGCGTCCACCGCGGCGAACTGTTCGGCTATCAGGCCACGGGCATCAAACTTACCTGGGATGGCATCGCCGTTTTTACCTTTATCGATGGAAAAATCGCCGAACTGTGGGTGCTGGGCGATGTGCATAGCATCATGCGGCAGCTCTCGCGCCACCTCGACGAGTAATACCGGCCTGCCGGGTTTATTTGAAGAAAGGATCATCATGGCCATTTACCGGGACAACTCGCTTTCCATCGGCCACACCCCGCTGGTCAAACTGAACCGCATTACCGACGGCGCTCCGGCCACCATCCTGGCCAAGATCGAAGGCCGCAACCCTGCCTATTCCGTCAAGTGCCGCATCGGCGCGGCGATGATCTGGGATGCGGAAAAACGCGGCCTGCTTGGGCCAGGCAAGGAGATCGTCGAACCCACCAGCGGCAATACCGGCATCGCACTGGCCTTTGTCGCCGCCGCGCGCGGCATCCCGCTCACGCTCACCATGCCGGAAACCATGAGCATCGAGCGCCGCAAGCTGCTGGTAGCCTATGGTGCGAAACTGGTACTGACCGAAGGGGCCAAGGGGATGAAAGGCGCAATTGCCAAAGCCGAGGAAATCGCTGCCTCTGACCCCAACCGCTACGTGCTGCTGCAACAGTTCAAGAATCCGGCCAACCCGGCCATCCACGAGGCCACTACCGGCCCGGAAATCTGGGACGATACCGAAGGAAAAATCGATATTTTCGTCGCTGGCGTGGGCACGGGCGGCACCCTTACCGGGGTTTCCCGCTTTATCAAGAACACCAAAGGCAAAGCCATAGTAACCGTTGCCGTGGAGCCAGCCGCCAGCCCGGTGATCAGCCAGACCCGCAACAGCGAGGAGATCAAGCCCGCACCCCACAAAATACAGGGCATAGGCGCCGGATTCGTGCCGGACAATCTCGATCTATCTCTGGTCGATGAAGTCGAACGGGTCAGCAATGAGGAGGCGGTCGAATATGCTCTCCGCCTGGCGCGCGAGGAAGGCATCCTGTCCGGTATTTCCTGCGGTGCCGCGGTTGCCGCTGCGGTTCGTCAGGCCAGAAAACCGGAGAACGCCGGCAAGACCATCGTCGTCATCCTACCCGATTCCGGCGAACGCTATTTGAGTTCCATCCTGTTCGAAGGGCTGTTCGATGCGCAGGGGATTGCCGCGTGAGCGGCAGGCTCAAACTGGCCGGGGAGAAATAGATTCAATGATTGACGAGCTGCACTAGTTATTCCACTGCCTCCACCTTGAACCCTGCCGCGCGCAGCCGCGCAACCAGCCCGTCCGTGCCCGGCAAATGGGCTGCGCCGACTGCGACAAACGCTGAATTCTGCTGCATCCTGGCAACCAGACGTTCCGCCATTCTGGCGTTGCGTTCTTCAATCAGCATCTTGCGTATTTTCGGCCACAGGCCAACCCACAGACATGCCCTATGAACAGATAATTCTGTGAGGCGCAAACCTTCATCCCCCTCCATTAAAATTAATTTTTGTTATAAATATATTCATAATAATTCTTTTACATTATTAAACTGGCTTTATATAGTGCGCTCCGTTGATTGAAATTCACGACGCGTTCAGTCAACCAGCTTGGCCTGCGCGTCGGCAGCAAGGCGCTGGCTCTGTTCAAGGCGACCGAGGTCGCGCTAGCAAAACTTTAACCACAACTAAGCATTAACTAGAAAAAGGGTGATCTTGAAAACGAAACTTGGCTTCATCGGCGCGCTGGTTGCCGCCTCCGCGTCAACACAGGCTTCGGCCACTGACGGCTATTTTTCACATGGGTATGGCGTCAAGTCGCAGGGCATGGGCGGGGTTGCTATTGCGCTGCCTCAGGATGCTTTGGCCGCAGCCGCCAATCCAGCCGGCATGGGGCTGATTGGTGACCGGGCGGATGTCGGCATCACCTGGTTCCGGCCGGATCGTGAAGCCACGTTGAGCAACACTGGCAATTTTCCCCCAGGGCCATATCCCCCTAAAAACTTTTCTGACGGTACCTTCGAGGGCAACAACCGCGAGGACTTCCTGATTCCGGAAGCCGGCTTCAACAAAGTCATCAGCCCCGAGGTTTCTTTGGGGGTGAGCATCTATGGCAATGGCGGCATGAATACCGATTATGAGAAACCAATCCCGTTACTCAACGGCGGCACCGGCCACCATTCCGGCATCGACTACATTCAGTTGTTCGTCGCTCCGACCGTAGCATGGAAGGTCACGCCGAATCAGACCGTAGGCGTTGCGGTCAACCTTGGCTATCAACGCTTCAAAGCCAAGGGGATTGAAGGGTTTACCGGCATCTCTACCTCGCCAGACAATGTGACAGGACGTGATCATGATGATGCCTACGGTATTGGCCTGCATTTGGGCTGGATTGGCCAGATCACCGATACTGTGTCCTTGGGCGCCACATACCAAACCAGGACCAAGTTTCAGGATTTCGACAAATACAAGGGCCTGTTCGCAGGCTCACTGGATGCACCAGCCTTCTATGGCATCGGCATCGCCGTGAAAGCCACTCCACAATTGACGGTGGCGGCAGACATACAGCGCATTTTGTTCAGTGACGTCGATCCAATCGGCAACTCCATTTCCCAATGGAATGATCAGATCAATGGTTTTAACGGTACTGGCAATCTGGGCACAAGCGGCGGCCCCGGGTTTGGCTGGGATGATGCCACCGCCTACAAAATCGGAGTGAGTTATGCTTTTAGCGACTCACTGACTCTGCGTGCCGGTTATAACCACGTTGACCAGCCGATCCCCAAGAGCGAGGCCCTGTTCAACATTCTCGCCCCCGCGGTGGTGCAGGATCACGTCAGCCTAGGTGCTACCTGGGTTCTGGCTAACAAGGGTGAGTTGTCATTCGGTTATACCCATGCATTCGAGGACTCGGTCAAGGGTAAAAACGCTATTCCTGCTGAGTTTGGTAGCGGTGATGTCAAGCTCAAGATGCACCAGGACTCTCTTGGCGTCGCTTATGGATGGAAGTTCTAATCGTGTCGTCCGGTCAGGGTTTTGATCATGAGCTGGACTTGCGTGGACTTTCTTGCACCTTGCCCGTGATCAATGCCAGCAAATTTCTGAATACGCTGAGCTCGGGCGAAATTCTCATGGTGCTGTCGTCCGATCCAGGTTCGGCCAATGATTTCCGCGCGCTGGCGCATGCCATTGGCGCGGAAATTCTGGCCCAGGATATCGGTGGTGACGAGCTCCAGTTTTGATAAGGAAACCATGACATGGCCAAAAAGCTCGCTATCATCGCCTCCAAGGGCACGCTGGACTGGGCCTATCCTCCCTCGCAAACCATATTCATCCCATTGGCCCGGTAGTAAGGCTTGAATTGGCTCGAGAGGACGAATCGGAACTGATTGAAGCAGAACTTACTCGTGAGCGTTTCCGGGAATTGAATCTTCAGGCAGGGGAGAGCGTGTACGTCAGGCCAAGGAATATGAGAGTATTTTTGCAGAATCAGAGTAAATGACTGTTATTGGTCACTTCCCTGCTGAGCCACACATTATTCCACTGCCTCCACCTTGAACCCTGCCGCACGCAGCCGCGCAACCAGCCCATCCGTACCCGGCAAATGGGCTGCGCCGACCGCGACAAACACTGAATTCTGCTGCATCCTGGCAACCAGACGCTCCGCCATTCTGGCGTTGCGTTCTTCAATCAGCATCTTGCGTATTTTCGGCCACAGGCCAGACGGCAGGCCGCTGCTGCTCAACTTCTCATCCAGCGCGGCGATATTTTCCACATCCCGGGTCAGATAGGCCTTGATCAGGGTTTCAAAGTCCTGTTCCTTTTCTTCCTGAGATTGCTTCATGGTCGCGCGCAGCAAGGCCAGTTGCTCAGACATTTCCAGGCTGTCCATAGCACCGAAGTGCGCCTCCGGCTGCTCCAGAGCCTCCACCGTTTTGCCCTTGCCGTTGGCGATTTCCATCAGTTGCAAGTCCTGAAACAGCAGGCCGGATGCGCTAGGCTGGGCCAGCACGACCGCGAGCAGCCAGGGTTTCATGCGCAAGGCGATGCTGTCGCGTAGCGCGTAGGCATCAGCCAGCCGCAACAACACTTCCGTTTCCTGTGGCGAGAGCAGATCCTTTAGCGTGCCACGCGCCATGAACATCATGGCAGGGTCGGCAGGCGGCATGGCTTCCGGCATGAACACCTCGGCGGAATCGATGGCCTTGAGCAGTTGCGGCGAAAAGTTGGTCACGCGGGCGTCGTGCGTGTGAATCGTGCCGAACAGGTAGCTGGGGGCGCCTTGGGCCGGTTGGACTTTCCATAACAGGCCGCGCTCGCCCGCGATTACCGGCAGGGCCAGCAACAAGACCAGCAGCAATAACAGCCGGGAGAAGACTCTCGATACGAGACACATTATCCGCGAGTGGATTTTGAACGTTTCGGCATGGGGCGTTGCTGCATGGGTCGCTTTGCACCTGGGTCATTCGACTTCACGGCCTTGCCATTGCGCGGTGAATACGATGCAGATCCTAGCGGTTGCCAGGCCGGGATGAGGCAATGCCTGGCATTGCCGATCAGGTCTTCACGCCCCATGTTTTTCAATGCCTCGCGTAGCAGCGGCCAATTTGCGGGATCGTGCCAGCGCAGGAATGCCTTGTGCAGCCGGCGTTTGCCTCCAGCCTTAGGGATGGGAACATCCTCGCTAGTCTTGGTAACCTTGCGCAGCGGGTTCTTGCCAGAATGGTACATGGCGGTGGCCATCGCCATCGGCGTCGGGGTGAAGGTCTGCACCTGGTCGAGGCGGAAATTGTTTTTCTTCAGCCACAGCGCGAGATTGAGCATGTCCTCATCGGTCGTCCCCGGATGCGCGGCGATGAAGTAAGGGATCAGGTACTGCTCCTTGCCCACCTCCTTCGAGAACTTCTCGAACATCTGCTTGAATTTGTCGTAGGCACCCATGCCCGGTTTCATCATCTTGGACAGCACGTTTTCCTCGGAATGCTCCGGCGCAATCTTGAGGTAGCCGCCGACGTGATGCTGTACCAGCTCCTTGACGTATTCCGGAGACTTGACGGCCAGGTCATAGCGCAAACCCGAGCCGATCAGAATCCTCTTCACACCCTTGATCTGGCGCGCCTTGCGATACAACTGCACCAGCGCAGAATGGTCGGTATTCAGGTTGTCGCAAATATCCGGATAAACGCAGGACAATTTTCTGCAAGCGGACTCGATCTTGGGGTCCTTGCACGCCAGCCGGTACATGTTGGCCGTGGGCCCGCCGAGATCGGAGATGATGCCGGTAAAGCCTTCCACCTTGTCGCGGATTTCCTCGATCTCGTGCAGGATGGACTCTTCCGAGCGGCTCTGGATGATGCGGCCTTCGTGCTCGGTGATGGAACAGAAGGTGCAGCCGCCAAAGCAGCCGCGCATGATGTTGACCGAAAAGCGGATCATTTCCCACGCCGGAATTTTGGCGCCCTGGTAAACCGGGTGCGGTCCGCGCGCATAGGGCAGATCGTAGACGTAATCCATCTCCCTGGTCGTCAGCGGAATCGGCGGCGGGTTGAGCCACACCTCGCGGTCGCCGTGGCGCTGGATCAGGGCGCGCGCGTTGCCGGGATTGGATTCCAGATGCAGCACGCGCGAGGCATGGGCATACATCACCGGATCGCTGCTCACTTCCTCATAGGCGGGCAGGCGCACCACCTGGTGGGCTCGATCAGCCTTGGGCTTGCGATGGAACTGGATCACATTGGTTCTGGCGTCACTGGCAGCGGCTTCGCTGGCGGTCGCCGCACAGGATTTCCCGGTAGTTTCCAGTGCCGGCTCCATCGCATACGGGTCCACATGCACATCCACGTGACCTGGCCGATCCATGCTGGTCGAGGCCACCTCCAGCCAGCCCTCGGGAATGCCTTTGCGCGTAAACGCCGTGCCGCGCAGGTCAGTGACATCGGCAATGGGCTCACCCTTGGCCAGCCGGTGTGTCAATTCCACCAGCGCGCGCTCGGCATTGCCGTAGAGCAGGATGTCGGCTTTGGAATCGACCAGGATCGAACGCCGCACCTTGTCCGACCAGTAGTCATAATGGGCAATGCGACGCAGGCTGGCCTCGATGCTGCCGATGACCAGGACGGTATCGGGATAGGCCTCACGGCAGCGCTGGGAATACACCAGCACGGCGCGATCCGGGCGCTTGCCGGCGATACCTTCCGGCGTGTAGGCGTCGTCAGAACGGATTTTGCGGTCGGCAGTGTAGCGGTTGACGAGAGAATCCATATTACCCGCCGTCACGCCGAAATACAGGTTGGGCTTGCCCAGCACCTTGAATGGCTCAGCCGTCTGCCAGTCCGGCTGCGCGATGATGCCGACGCGGAAACCCTGCGCCTCCAGCAGCCGCCCCACCAGCGCCATGCCGAAGCTGGGATGGTCGATGTAGGCATCGCCCGTGACCAGGATAACGTCGCATGAATCCCAGCCGAGCGCGTCCATCTCCTGGCGCGACATCGGCAGGAACTGTGCGGTACCGAAACGTTTTGCCCAGTAGGGGCGATAGGAATGAAGCGGCTTGGGAGCGTCCATAATCTTTACTATTTTACTCTACTTTGAACAACTCCCGAACCCCACCGGAAGAATCGGCCACACAAAACCATTCCTTAACTTTTTTGAATCAATGAGTTAGAAACAGCCAGAATCAAGGATAGTGGGAGATCGACCTTCTTTTCCAGAAGTAATAAGCCACCGGGATCACGAACATCGACAGCAGCGGCGCCGTCAGCATTCCGCCGACCATGGGCGCGGCAATGCGCTGCATCACTTCAGACCCGGCTCCTCCGCCCAGCATGATGGGCAGCAGTCCGGCGAGGATGACGGCGACGGTCATGGCCTTGGGACGTACGCGCAGCACCGCGCCCTCGGTGATAGCCAACCGCAGGTCATCGAGGGTATTAAGCCGCCCCTCGGACTGCCGGAGCGCCAGCGCCTGATCCAGATAGATCAGCATCACCACGCCGAATTCCGCCGCCACCCCGGCCAGCGCGATGAAACCCACCGCCACCGCCACCGAGAGATTGAAGCCAAGCAGCCACACCAGCCAGAAACCCCCGGCCAGCGCGAACGGCAGCGTACCCATGATGATTAGCGCGGGGATGGCATTGCGGAAAGTGAGGTAGAGCAATAGAAAGATAAGGGCCAGCGTCACCGGCACCACCAGTTGCATGCGTTTGGCGGCCCGTTCCATAAATTCGTACTGGCCGGACCAGCCCAGCGAATAGCCTGGTGGCAGCGTGACCTTTTCATGCACCACCCGCTGCACCTCGGCCACATAGCTGCCCAGATCGCGCCCGCGCTCGTCCACGAACACCCAGCCGGACGGCCGCGCGTTCTCGCTCTTGAGCATGGGCGCACCATCCTCGATAGTGAGTTCGGCCACGGATCCCAGCGCGACGACATTGCCGTTTTCCGCCAGCAGTGGCAGCCGGCGCAACTTTTCCGGTGTATCGCGCAGCTCCCTCGGGAAGCGGATGTTGACCGGATAGCGTTCCAGCCCTTCTACCGTTTCCGTCACGTTCTCGCCGCCGATCGCGCCGGTGATGGCCTCCTGGACTTCCGCCTGGCTCAGGCCGAAGCGCGCTGCAGCGGCGGGGTCAATGCGCACGGTGAGATAACGTCCGCCCGATAGCCGTTCGGAAAATACCGACGTGGTGCCGGGAATCGCCTTGACCACGCGTTCGATCTCCGCACCAATCTTTTCTATTACGTGAATATCCGGCCCCGACACCTTGATGCCCAACGGGCTCTTGATGCCGGTAGCCAGCATGTCGATACGGTTGCGAATCGGCTGCACCCAGACGTTGGAAAGACCGGGCAGTTTCACCGCGTTGTCCAGTTCCTCGATCAGCTTGGGCAGCGTCATGCCTGGCCGCCATTCCGACTGCGGCTTGAGCTGCACCGTGGTCTCGAACATCTCCAGCGGCGCCGGATCGGTGGCAGTCTCGGCGCGTCCACTCTTGCCGAACACGGATTTCACCTCCGGCACTTGCTTGATCAGAGCATCGGTTCGCTGCAACAACTCCGCCGCCTTGCCGGCGGAAATGCCGGGTAGTGCGGTCGGCATGTAGAGCAGATCACCCTCGTCCAGCGGCGGCATGAATTCCGAGCCAAGACGGGAGAACGGCAGCCATGCGACAGCCAGCATCAGCGTAGCAAGTGCCAGTGTCGCCCAGGGGAACCGCAGCACAGTAGCTATCAATGGCCGATACAGCGCAATCAGCCAGCGGTTGAGCGGATTCCTGTTTTCGTCGGCGATGTGGCCGCGAATGAACCAGCCCATCAGCACCGGCACCAGCGTCACGGAAAGCCCTGCAGCAGCAGCCATGGCATAGGTCTTGGTGTAGGCAAGCGGCGCGAACAGCCGACCTTCCTGCGCCTCCAGCGCGAATACCGGCAAGAAGCTCACGGTGATGACCAGCAGGCTGAAAAACAGCGCCGGGCCGACCTCGACTGCGGCTGCCTCCATGATGGCGAAGTTTTCCGCAACATCAGGGGAACGTCCCGCATTTTTAGCACGCCAATTCTCCAGATGTTTATGGGCGTTCTCGATCATCACCACGGCAGCGTCCAGCATGGCGCCGATGGCGATGGCGATGCCGCCCAGCGACATCAGGTTGGCGTTGACGCCCTGGATGCGCATGATGGCAAACGCCGCCAGCACGCCCAACGGCAGCGCCACCAAAGCAACCAGCGCAGAACGTAAATGGAACAGGAACAGCAGGCACACCAGCGCCACTACCGCCATTTCTTCCAATAACCGGTGTTTCAGCGTATCCACGGCCCTTTCTATCAGCCCGGAGCGGTCATACACCGGCACCACCTCTACCCCTGGAGGCAGGCTGGTTTTGAGGGATTCCAGTTTGGCTTTGACCGCACGGATAGTTTCCAGCGCGTTACGTCCAGAGCGCATCACGATCACCCCACCTACCGTCTCTCCTTCCCCGTCCAATTCAGCGATGCCGCGCCGCATTTGCGGCCCAAGCTGCACGCGAGCCACATCCCGCAGCAGCACCGGCGAGGCCCCCAGCTTTACCGGGATACGCTCGATATCCTCCACTGACTTCAGATAGCCGGTGGCGCGCAGCATGTATTCCGCTTCGCCCAGCTCCAGCGTAGCGCCACCGGTCTCGCTGTTGGCCCGGCGCACTGCTTCTGACAATCCGCCCAGCGTGATGCCAAAGGCACGCAACCGGTCGGGGTCAGGCGTGATCTGGTACTGGCGCACCATGCCTCCCACCGTCGCCACTTCCGCCACTCCCGGAACGCCGCGCAGTTCGTACTTGAAAAACCAGTTCTGCAGGCTGGTGAGCTGCGCTAGGTCATGACGGTTGCTACGATCCACCAGCGCGTATTCGTAAATCCACCCCACCCCGGTGGCATCCGGGCCGATTTCCGGTTTGGCTCCTGGCGGCAGCCTGGAGGCCGCCTGGTTGAGGTATTCCAGCACGCGCGAACGCGCCCAGTACAGGTCGGTGCCATCCTCGAACAGCACGTAAATGTAGGAATCGCCGAAGAAAGAATAGCCGCGCACCGTCTTCGCCCCCGGCACCGACATCAGAGTGGTCGCGAGCGGGTAGGTGACCTGATCCTCGACCACGCGCGGGCTGCGGCCGGCATAGGTGGTCTTGACGATGACCTGCACGTCGGACAAGTCGGGGATGGCGTCCAGCGGCGTAGTCCTGACAGCGTAGACGCCCCACGCAGCCAGAAGCACTGCCGCCAGCAACACCAGAGAGCGATTGAAAATCGACCAGCGGATAAGTTTGGCAATCATGGCTGGCCTCAGTGCTGATGTGCGGACGATGCAGCATCCGGCATGGCGCTGCCACCCAGCCGTTCCAGTGACGTTTTCAGGTTAGCTTCGGAATCGATAAGGAACTGGCCGCCGACCACTACCTCCACCCCGGCACCCAATCCTTCCAGGATTTCCACCCTGCCACTCTCTTCGGCGCCGGTCGTCACCGCCTGGGCATGGAAGCGCCCGCCACCATCGGCGACGATCACCACCTTGCGCGTACCGGTCTCGATCACGGCCTCGCGTGGGACCAATGGGACTACTTTTCCCATCCCACCGAGCAATGTCACGCCAGCATACATATTGGGCCGCAATTGCCCTCCCGTATTGGCCAGTGGGATGCGCGCCGACAAGGTACGGCTGGCCGCAGTGACGTCCGGATAAATATATTCAACCCTGCTCTTGTAGGTCTTGCCCGGCAATGAAGCGAAGCGGATTTCGGCCTGTATGCCCGACGACGCCCATTGCGCCTGTGCCTCCGGAACTTGGGCGTTGACCCATACGGTAGAGAGATTGGTCAGCGTATAGACCGACTGGCCAGCGCTGACTGCCATGCCCGAACGTATCATCAGCTCGCTCACCACGCCACCGATGGGAGCGTAGACCGTCATGCGGCGCTGTGTCTGGCCGCTTTGCTTAAGCTTCTGCAGATCCCGCTCGTGGAAATACAGCACGTGCAGTTTCTGCTCGGCGGCATCTATCAAGGCGTCGTCATGGTGTTGCAGCGCGAGCAGGTATTCTTCCTGCGCCGACACCAGATCAGGCGAATAAAGTTCGAACATGGGCTGGCCTGCCCGAACCGGATCGCCTGCCGCCCTGACATAGACCTTCTCCACCCAGCCGGCGGTATGAGCATGCACCGTCTCGATGCGGTGCTCATCGGCGCCAACGATGCCTACGGTATCGATGCGATGCGTGAGGCTACCCTCTTCCACCTTTACCGTGCGCACGCCCAGGTTCTGCAATGTACGTGAGGCTATGTTGACCGAACCGGCATCGGCACCGCTCTCGCCGGAATTGTCTTCCGCATATACCGGCTCCAGTTCCATGTCCATGTAGGGCGATTTACCCGGCTTGTCGAAGCGCGACCCGGGCACCATGGGATCCGTCCAGTACAGCACCTTGCGTTCGGTAGGTTTCATCTCCGCTTTCGCTGCGGGCTTGGGAGGCTGTGGCACGGGCATTTCCATGCCGGGCTGGCTGCGGGTGGCGAAATGCCAGCCGGCTGCCACGCCTAACAGGGCGAATGTCAGCGCCACAACAATCAATGCAACGATGCGCCTGTTCATGGCTGCGCCCCTTCCGGTGCAAAATAGGCGAGATCGACTTCGGATCTGGCAAGTGCCGCTTGCAGCGCGAGCAGCTGCAGCCCCATGTCAAGTTCGGCACGACGAGCTTCCAGTACCGAGGAAAACTCTGCCTTGCCGTTGCGGTAGCTGACCAGCGTTGCCTCGGTGCGCTGTTTGGAAACCGGCAGGATGTCATTCAGATATCTTGCAATGCGTATTTCCAGCGACTGCTTTTCAGCAAGTGCTGATTGCAAGCCGGCTTTCAGGGTGCGCAACCGGTCTTCGCGCTGGGCTTGCAAGGCGTCCAGTTCCTCCAGTTTGGCGGCTATCTGGCGATCCTGACGTTTGGCAGGCGCCACCTGCAGCTCGAACCCAACCTGCACCGACAGCATGTCATCCTGCCCGGCACCCCGCGCACCGTAGCCCAACTCCATGCTCCAGTCCGGCTTGAGCGCCTCGCGCGCCAGCGCCGTCTCGCGTTCCAGCACAGCGATGGACTTGTCTATCGTGGCGATTTGCGGGTGCGCCACCAGCTGCTGGACGTCAGGCCGAATTGCCAGTGCAGGCAGCGTTTCGGCCGGTTCGCGCTTCGCCGCATCCGCACCGATCCAGCGCACCAGGGCCACGCGCGCCTTGGCGGACTGAGCCTCAAATTCGGAGCCGCGATCCATCAGCAGGTCGAGTTGAACTTGCGCTGCCAACACATCCTTCTGCTCGCCCTTGCCAGTCGCCAGGCGGATACGCTCCGCTTCGATCTGATAGCGGTATTCCTGCTGCAGCGCCTGGATACGCGCCAGCGCGTGCTGCGGATACCAGGCGCCCAGCCAAGCCAGACCGGCCTCGCGCCCGATCATGCGCGCAGTCTCGCCAGTTTCCGCGTTTTTCTGTGCGGCACTGGCCTGCGCCACCTCGCCGCGCAGACGACGCTTATCGCCACCGGGGAACGTCTGCTCGACGCTCACCATGGCCTGCGTCATGGGTTCACTGGAGAGGCTGAACGGCGCATAAGGCACATTGATCAGCCCGAGCTTGAGGCGAGGATCGGGCAACTGGGCTTCCGCCACGGCGCGCTCCTCCTCCGCGCGGACGGCAGCCTGGCGCCCGATCAACAGGGGCTGGGATTCCTGCGCCAGGCGGACGGCATCTTCAAATGTCAGCGGCTCTGCCAGCGACAACGCCGGCCAGGCGATGACCAGCAGCAACACGATACGGAAAAACATGATGAAACCTCACAATCTACGAAAAAGCCGCAATGCGGCACCGTGATTGCGAGGTGCTAATTCAGGAAACGGCAGTAAAGAATGGGAATTGGCGGACCAGTATCGACCGCCAGCATCAGCGGTTGAGACGGCTGCGAAGTCCATGCAGCGATCAGGGCGGGCACGGGTATTTCGGATGGCATGGCGGCAAACTGCACCACCGGCGCGGTCTCGTGGGAAACAGGCACCTGGTCACCCTGCAGGCAGTGCACCAGGCAGGCATTGGGGTTGGCACGGCTTTCTTCATCATGACAGCGATGATCTCCGGCCTGCTTGAATGCCGCTGCCGGTGACGCATCCAAAGTGGCACACGCCTGTGCTACAACGGCGAACTGGCTGAAAATCGCCAGCGCCAAGCACAGGTGCATCACCAAGTTCAAATGGCGTCTAATTAGTTGCATTGGTTCAGTTTATTCCGAATTTCCGCGCTCCACAAGACAATCATCCCCCGAAGTCCTTGCATGCACAAGTGCTGCGCAGTACGCTAGATTCCATGCCTTCCACTTCACTCACCCGTCTCGCCATTGACGGCATGCGCTGCGCCGGCTGCGTGGCTGCCGTGGAGAAGGCCTTGTATACCGTTCCGGGCGTAGTGGAAGCCAGCGTCAATTTTGCCGACCACAGCGCTGCGGTAAGCGGAAGCGCCAATACCCCCGACCTCATTGCTGCTGTAGCAGCAGCAGGCTACCAGGCCAGCGAAATCATCGACGAAACCATTACAGAAGCAGAGAAAGATGCAGCGGAGCAGGCACATTACCGCACCCTGCTGCGCAAATCCTGGTTTGCCCTGATCGTGGCGGTGCCGGCGCTGGCGTTCGGCTTCCCTGCCATGCTGGGGGGCGCCATGCCGCACTGGATGATGCAGTGGGGTTCGCCGTTGCTGGCGCTACTGACGCTGACAGTCATGCTCTATTCCGGCCCGCAGTTCTTCGTCGGCGCCTGGAAATCCCTGTGTAAGCACGCTGCCACCATGGATACGCTGATCGCGCTGGGCATGGCCGCGGCCTGGGGCTATTCGTTTACCGTCACCGTCGCGCCGCAGTTGTTCCCGGCGGGCACCGCCGAGCCGTTCTGGGACGTGGTCGCCGTTGTCATTGGCCTGGTGGTGCTGGGGCAGGCGCTGGAAATGCGTGCGCGCGGTCGCACCTCGGAAGCGGTGAAGCGCCTGATCGGACTCAAGCCGAAAACCGCACGTGTGGTGCGCAACGGCCGGGAAATCGACGTGCCGCTAGAAGATGTGCGTGTCGGCGACACTTTGAGGGTCCGCCCCGGCGAGAAAATCGCGGCGGACGGCGCGGTCATCGATGGCCATTCCAGCGTGGACGAGTCCATGCTCACCGGCGAACCGCTGCCGCTCGAAAAATCAGCAGGCGATACCGTCACCGGCGGCACTCTCAACAAGACCGGCACTTTTCTCTACCGCGCCACGCATGTCGGCAAGGATACCGCACTGTCGCGCATCGTCGAGATGGTGCGTCAGGCGCAGGGCGCCAAGCCGGCCATCGGCAGGCTGGCGGACAAGGTCGCCGCCTGGTTCGTGCCGGCGGTGCTGCTCATCGCGGTCGCCGCTTTCGCGACATGGTTCGCCATCGGCCCCGAACCGCGCCTCAATCACGCCATGGTGGCCGCCGTGACCGTGCTGGTCATCGCCTGCCCGTGCGCCTTGGGGCTGGCGACGCCGATGTCGGTAATGGTCGGTGTCGGCAAAGCGGCGGAATATGGCATCCTGATACGCAACGGCGAAGCGCTGCAGCAGGCAGGGCAGCTCACCACGATTATTTTGGACAAGACCGGCACCGTCACCCTGGGCAAGCCTGCCGTTACCGCGCTGGTACCCGTCAGCGGCTTCGATGAAAACGAACTGCTGCCGCTGGCGGCCAGCCTGGAAACCGGCTCCGAACACCCGCTGGCAGAGGCCATCGTCGAGGCAGCCAGGAGTCGCGGGCTCGCACTGGCCAAAGTAGAGAATTTCGGCGCTGTGGCCGGGCATGGCGTGCAAGGCATGGTGGAGGGAAATTCTCTGCTGTTCGGCAACCTGAAATTCATGCAGGAGCACGGCATCGACTGCAGCGCCTTGCTGGCACACGCTTCCACCCTGGCGGCAGCTGCCGCGACCCCGATGTTCCTGGCGGTGTCGGGGCAGGCCGCGGGTATTGTCGCCGTGGCCGATCCGGTCAAGCCAGATTCTGCCGCCGCCATCGCCCGCCTGCACGCGCTGGGGATGAAAGTGGTCATGCTTACCGGCGACAACGAAGCCACCGCCAGGGCCGTCGCAGCGCAGGTCGGCATCGACGAGGTCTGCGCCGATGTGCTGCCGTCGGATAAGGATCGCATGGTGTCGGAGCTGATGAATCGCGGCGAAAAGGTCGGCATGGTGGGGGACGGCATCAACGACGCCATCGCGCTGTCGCGCGCCGACGTCGGTTTTGCCATCGGCACCGGCACCGACGTCGCCATCGAGTCGGCCGACGTCACGCTGATGTCAGGCTCGCTGCACGGTGTGGCCAATGCTGTCGCCATTTCGCGCGCCACGGTGCGCAACATCAAGCAGAACCTGTTCGGCGCCTTCATCTACAACACGCTGGGAATTCCGATTGCGGCCGGCGTGCTGTTCCCTTTCACCGGTATTCTGCTCAACCCCATGATCGCCGGCGCGGCCATGGCGATGTCCTCCCTCACCGTGGTCAGCAATGCCGGCAGGCTGAGGTTTTTCCGGCCATGAGCGGCTACTACCGCTTGCCGGGCGGCAATGTGCTGGCGCTGGACGAACACACCCCATTTCCTCCGCTGCAAGCCGCTTTGCTCGACCCCAACGGCCTGCTCGCCATCGGCGGCGACCTCTCGCCAAACCGCCTGCTGGCGGCCTACGCGCGCGGCGCTTTCCCCTGGTATAGCGCCGGGGAACCGATCCTGTGGTGGAGTCCGGATCCGCGCATGGTGCTGTTTCCGGAAGAATTGAAGGTGACCCGCTCACTGGAACAGCGCCTGAAACGCCATGATTACGAAATCCGCTTCGACAGCGCATTTCGCGAAGTCATGCAAGCCTGCGCCGCCACGCCGCGCTTCGGCCAGGATAGTACCTGGATCGTGCCCGAGATGGTGGAAGCCTATTGCAGATTGCATGAACTTGGCCATGCCCATTCGGTGGAAACATGGATAGACGGCAAGCTCGCCGGCGGATTGTACGGCGTCGCCATCGGCCGCATGTTTTATGGTGAATCTATGTTCCATCATGTCACGAATGCCTCCAAGATCGCGTTCGTACATCTGGTGCGCTACCTGCGACAGCACAGCTTCGGCATGATCGACTGCCAGATGAAAACATCTCACCTCGAGCGCTTCGGCGCACGTGAAATCCCCCGTGCCGAGTTCGCCTCACAACTGGAGGAACTGATCAACATGCCACATTTCTACAGCCAGTGGAAATGACGCTGCCACATGACCTGCCGCTACAGCGGCTTCAGTTTTACCTCACCACCGCCTATCCGTGCGGCTACCTGGAAGGCCGAGAGGCGCGCTCGCTGATCGCTGCGCCGCATCACCTGATCGACAACCGGATATACGACGAGCTGATACAGCTCGGGTTTCGCCGTAGCGGCAAGTTTGTTTATCGCCCTCAGTGCGAAAACTGCCAAGCATGCGTGCCGGTGCGTCTACCAGTCGCGCTGTTCGAGCCCAATCGCAGCCAGCGGCGGGCTTGGGGAATGCACCACAAACTGACAGCCAACATTGTCGAACTGCATTTCTCCGAAGAGCACTTTGCCCTGTACCGAACCTACCTGTTGGCGCGCCATCCCGGCGGCGGGATGGATACAGACGGCATCGAGCGATACCGCAATTTTCTCGCGGAAAGCAACGTCGAAACAGTGCTGATCGAGTTCCGCGAAAACGACGTGCTGCGCATGGTCAGTGTCGTGGATTGCGTGGCCGATGGCCTGTCAGCGGTCTACACTTTTTACGACTGCAGCGATTCCAAAGCCTGCTATGGCACCTACAACGTGCTTTGGCTGACTGAACAGTGCCGGCAGCGGGGCATGGCGTATCTCTATTTGGGGTACTGGATCGCGGCCAGCAGAAAAATGGCCTACAAGAAAAATTTCCATCCACTGCAAGGTCTGGTCGAAGGAGAATGGCGAGCGCTGGAAAAAATGTCCTGAAATCGGTGAACTTTTTTCAAACGCACCGGGTCCTCGTTAATGTCATCTCCATGGCGACCGGCGTTTTGAACGTGAATCCCCGCACGTCAAAACGCCGCGTTTTCTTCCGGGATAGCCCGCGTGATAAAATGCACCCACTTTGGCTACCCTCAACCCCATTTTCGACAAACTGACCATCATCGGCGTCGGCCTGATCGGCGGCTCGGTTGCACTCGCGGCGCGACAGGTTGGCTTGGCACGCCGTATCGTCGGCGTAGGGCGCGCGGGAGAAAATCTGGAGAATGCGCTCAAGCTGGGCGTGATCGATGCCATCGAACCAGCCGAACAGGCGGTAGCCAATGCCGACATGGTTCTGCTCGCCATACCGGTTGGCCAGATGCCGCAGGTAATGGCGGCCATCGCGCCGCATCTCGCGCCGCATGCCATTGTCACCGATGCCGGCAGCACCAAGGGCGATGTGATCGAGGCGGCACGCGCGAATCTGGGCAGCAGGCTGCCAAGCTTCGTGCCCGGCCATCCGATTGCCGGAGCGGAAAAAAGCGGGGTGCTGGCAGCGAAACCCGACCTGTTCTCCGGCAAGAATGTCGTGCTGACACCGCTGCCCGAAAACAGCGAGGATGCCGTTGCAAATACCGCGGTCCTGTGGCGCGGCTGCGGCGCCAACGTCAGCACCATGTCGCCCGAAACCCACGACCGGATTTTCGCTGCGGTCAGTCATTTGCCTCACGTACTGGCCTTTGCGCTGGTGGAGGAAATCGCTCGCCGCCCCAATGCCGGCCAGTTGTTTGGTTTTGCCGCCGGCGGCTTCCGCGACTTTTCGCGCATCGCCGGCAGTTCTCCGGAAATGTGGCGTGACATCTGCCTGGCCAACCGCAGCGCCATGCTGCAGGAACTGGATGCCTATGCCGGCCGGCTTGCCCATATCCGCAGCCTGATCGAAGCCAACGACGGCGCTGGACTGGCGGAAGTATTCGAACATGCCCGCAATGCGCGAACCGCATGGGCCAGCACACAGAACAAATCATGATGGAAACACTCGACCTCCCCGCCGCAAGCAAGGCCGCCGGTACGGTAAAACTGCCCGGCTCCAAGAGCATTTCCAACCGCACGCTGCTGCTGGCAGCGCTGGCGGTCGGCACCACGCACATCCGCGACCTGCTGGCCTCGGACGACACCGCGCGCATGCTGGATGCGCTGAAGATTCTGGGTGTGCCGCTGGAACAGACCGCCACGGACGACTGGAAAGTCACCGGCATGGGCGGCGCGTTCAATGTGAAGAGAGCCGACCTGTTTCTGGGCAATGCCGGCACCGCGTTCCGTCCGCTGACCGCCGCGCTGGCTATGTCCGGCGGCCACTACAAACTTTCCGGCGTGCCACGCATGCACGAACGCCCGATTGGTGACCTGGTGGATGCTCTGCGCCAGGCAGGCGCCGATATTCGTTATCTCCAGAACGATGGCTACCCTCCGCTGGAAATTTTTCCTGCCGACATCCGGGGCGACAAGGTCAGTGTGAAGGGCAACGTCTCCAGCCAGTTTCTTACGGCATTGCTCATGGCGCTGCCGTTGTCCGGCCGCCAGACCCGCATCGAAGTGGTCGGCGAGCTGATCTCCAAGCCCTATATCGAGATCACCCTCAACCTGATGGCGCGCTTTGGCGTCGAAGTGCAGCGCGAGGGCTGGCAGGCATTCATCATCCCCGCCAATAGCCGCTACCACAGCCCGGGCGAGTTATGGGTGGAAGGCGACGCCTCCTCCGCCTCTTACTTTCTCGCTGCAGGCGCCATTGGTGGCGGCCCGGTGCGCGTCGAAGGCGTCGGCAACAAGTGCATTCAGGGTGACGTGCGATTCGCCGAGGCGCTTGAACTGATGGGTGCAACCATCACCCGCAGCGAGCACTGGATCGAAGCCAAAAGCAACGGCAAGCTGAAAGCGATCGATCTCGACTGCAACCATATTCCCGATGCCGCCATGACGCTGGCGATTGCGGCACTGTACGCGGACGGCACGACCACGCTGCGCAACATTGCCAGCTGGCGTGTGAAAGAAACCGATCGCATCGCCGCCATGGCCACCGAATTGCGCAAAGTCGGCGCGACTGTCGAAGAAGGTGCTGACTACATTCGCGTTACACCGCCTGCACACCTGACCCCGAACGCCGCTATCGACACTTACGATGACCATCGCATGGCCATGTGTTTCTCGCTGGTGGCGCTCGGCAGCGTCCCGGTCACGATCAACGACCCCAGGTGCGTGGCCAAGACCTTCCCGGATTACTTTGAACGCTTTGGAAAAATCGTCGCTTGAGCACCATTCCCGTTATCGCCATTGACGGCCCTTCCGCCTCCGGCAAAGGTACTGTTGCCCAGCTCGTCGCGCAGCGCCTGGGCTTTCACTATCTGGATTCCGGCGCGCTTTACCGGATCGTAGCCTTGGCCGCCAAACAACGAGGTATTTCCTGGCAGAGCGAGTCGGCGCTGGCCGCGATGGCACCATCGCTCGTCATCCATTTCGAAAACGGCCGGATTCTGCTGGATGGTGGCGACGTCAGCGATGCGGTGCGTACCGAGGAGATGAGTCGTGGAGCTTCTGAAGTCGCGGTGCATCCGGCACTCCGCAAGGCACTGGTGGATCTGCAACGCAGCTTCCGCAAGCCTCCCGGACTGGTGGCGGATGGACGCGACATGGGTTCGGTCATCTTCCCGGATGCGCCGACCAAAATCTTTTTGACCGCCAGCGTCGAAGTGCGTGCTGAACGCCGCTATAACCAGTTGATGGAAAAAGAAAACCATGCTAATCTTGCCGCCATATTGCAGGATCTGCAATTGCGTGACGAGCGTGATCGCCAGCGGGCGGTGGCGCCGTTGCAGCAATGTGAAGGTGCAATGTTGCTCGACACGGATCATCTGACCATCGAGCAGGCTGTGCAGTCGGTGCTGAATCAGGTTAGCGCCGGCATCAATAAATAATACCGGTTTTACCCGCGCCAGATGTTTTAACCAGTGCCATGACCCGCCAGGTTCATGGTTTTTTAATCAACCCCGCCGCCAGGTGGGATTTTTGTTAGGTACTTAATTAATGTCCGCAACCCAAGAAAGTTTTGCCACCCTGTTCGAAGAAAGCCTGGCTCGCCAGGAAATGCGTTCAGGCGAAGTAATCACCGCTGAAGTCATCTCCGTCGACAATGATTTCGTCGTCGTTAACGCCGGCCTCAAGTCTGAAAGTATCATCGCCACCAGCGAATTCCGCAACGACAAGGGCGAACTCGAAGTCGCTGTCGGCGACTTCGTCAAGGTCGCCATCGAATCCCTGGAAGACGGTTTCGGTTCCACCAAGCTTTCGCGCGAAAAGGCCAAGCGCCTCGCTGCGTGGCTGGACCTGGAAGAAGCAATGAACGAAGGCCGCATCATCAAGGGTCTCATTAACGGTCGCGTGAAGGGCGGCCTGACTGTCATGGTCAACGGCATCCGTGCATTCCTGCCCGGTTCGCTGGTGGATACCCGCCCGGTCAAGGACACCACCCCTTACGAATTCAAGGAATGGGACTTCAAGGTCATCAAGCTGGATCGCAAGCGCAACAATGTCGTTGTTTCGCGCCGCGCCGTCATGGAAGCCTCCGTTGGCGCCGATCGCGAAGCGCTGCTGGCCAACCTGAAGGAGGGCGCAGTGGTCAAGGGCGTCGTCAAAAACATCACCGACTACGGTGCGTTTGTCGACCTCGGCGGCATTGACGGCCTGTTGCACATCACCGACCTGGCATGGCGCCGCGTCAAGCACCCGTCCGAAGTGCTGACCGTGGGCGAAGAAGTCGAAGCCAAGATCCTGAAGTTCGATCAAGAGAAAAACCGCGTCTCCCTGGGTATCAAGCAACTGGGCGACGATCCGTGGGTTGCCCTGTCCCGCCGTTACCCGGCAAGCACCCGCCTGTTTGGCAAGGTCACCAACCTGACCGACTACGGTGCATTCGTCGAGATCGAGCCGGGCATCGAAGGTCTGGTCCACGTATCCGAAATGGACTGGACCAACAAGAATGTGCATCCGGGCAAGATCGTCCAGTTGGGCGACGAAGTCGAAGTGATGATTCTGGAAATCGACGAAGAGCGCCGCCGTCTGTCGCTCGGCATGAAACAGTGCCAGTCCAATCCCTGGGACGACTTTGCCGCCAGCCACAAGCGTGGCGACAAGGTGCATGGCCAAATCAAGTCTATTACCGACTTTGGCATCTTCATCGGTCTGCCGGGCGGCATCGACGGCCTGGTACACCTGTCCGACCTGTCCTGGAGCCAGACTGGCGAAGAAGCCATCCGCAACTTCAAGAAGGGCGACGAACTGGAAGCCCTGGTGCTCAGCATCGATGTCGAAAAGGAACGTATCTCCCTGGGCGTGAAGCAACTGGACAATGATCCGTTCAATGCCTACACCACCGCCAACGACAAGGGTGCAATAGTGAAGGGTACGGTAAAAAGCATCGACGCCAAGGGTGCCGTGGTCACTTTGGATGGCGAAATCGAAGGTTACCTGCGTGCCTCCGAAGTTTCACGTGAGAAGGTGGAAGACATTCGCAACGTGCTGAAGGAAGGCGACGAAGTAGAAGCCCGCATCATCAACATCGACCGCAAGAACCGCGGCATCAACCTGTCCATCAAGGCCAAGGATGCTGCCGAAGAAGTCGAAGCAGTCCAGAAATACGGCGCCAATGATAGCGGCTCTGCCGGAACCACCAGCCTGGGCGCTCTCCTCAAAGCCAAGCTCGACAGCAAAAACAACGAGTAAGACATGGGCGCCATGACTAAATCGGAGTTGATAGCCAAGCTGGCAGAGCGCTTTCCGCAGCTCGTCGTCAAGGACGCCGAGCTGTCGGTCAAATCGATTCTCGACGCCATGGCTGACAAGTTGGCTGGTGGCAAGCGCATCGAGATCCGGGGGTTTGGAAGTTTCAGTCTGAACTACCGCCCCCCCCGCTTGGGACGCAACCCGAAAACCGGCACAAAGGTGCAGGTACCTGAGAAGTACGTACCTCATTTCAAGGCTGGAAAGGAATTGCGCGAACGGGTGGATTTCGAGGATTGACCCGGTCGGCCTTCAGAAGAAAAGCGGCAGAACGCAGGTTCTGCCGCTTTTTTTATTCCATTTTTGGGTAAAATGACCTATGCGCTACCTCTATGTTGCTTCAGGATTATTTCTGTTTCTGTCGGTACTGGGTTTCAGTCTCAAGAATACCCAGGCTGTCACCATGCATTACTACCTCGGGATGAACTGGAGCGCGCCGCTGGCATTGATGTTGCTGATCGTTTTCTGCGCTGGCGCACTGGCAGGGATCGTTGCCTGCCTGTCACTGCTCATCACGCAACGCCGCAGCCTGAGGGCTATGCAGCAGGAATTGCATACCCTTCAATCAAGCCGGGACTGATGCTCAGACATGGTTGAATTCGAATACTGGTGGCTGCTCGTTCTCCCTCTGTTTTTCGTTTTGGGTTGGCTGGCTGCCCGCATGGATATCAAACAGCTGCTGAACGAATCCAGCGCCCTGCCGACCGCCTACTTCAAGGGGCTGAATTTCCTGATCAAGGATCAGCGCGACAAAGCAATCGAAGCATTTCTTGAAGCCGTAAAAATCAATTCGGAATCACTGGAATTGCATTTCGCCCTTGGAAGCCTGTTTCGGCTTCGCGGTGAAATGGATCGCGCCATTCATCTGCACCATAACCTGCTGGAGCGGCCCCAGCTATCCGATGTGCAAAGATTCGCCATCATGGCCGAACTGGCGCAGGATTACCTCAAAGCCGGCCTGTTCGACCGGGCGGAGGATCTGTTCAACAAACTGCGCGCTTCCCCCACCTACCACCTGCCGGCACTGCGCTACCTGCTGGATATTTACATCCGTGAGCGGGACTGGACAAGAGCGATCGAAACCGCGAAAGATCTGGAATCCCAATCCGGCACCTCCTTTCACAAGGAAATCGCCCAGTTCCATTGCGAACTGGCGGTGTCGGAGGCCTCTACCGGAAACATACAGCAGACGAAGCATCATCTGGCGAACGCCCTGGAAGCCAACAAAGAGTGTGTGCGTGCCACCATCATGCTGGGTGATCTGGAAGCGACTTCAGGCAACCGGCAGAAAGCCATCACCACGTGGAAGCATATCGAACAGCAGCAGCCACAATGTCTCGGCCTGGTTGCTGAACGCCTGCTGCAAAACTACACAGCTCTGGACAAAGGCAAAGAGGGACTGGCACTACTAAAAAACTGGATGGAGAAGTACAGGCTGCCTTCCGTACTGAACATCATCTACGAAGCCACGTTGACGCAGAACGGCACCGAAGCCGCAGCCAACCTCGCCCGCACCGAACTTTCGAAAAAACCGAGCCTGAACATTCTCGACAGCCTGCTGCAAGCACGCGTGCTTGAGAATGTGGTCGAGAAAGAGGACGCCGCGCTCATACAAGGTACCATTCGTCATTTTCTTGGCAGCAGCCGTAGTTACTGTTGTGACCAATGCGGGTTTCGTGCCCGCAATTATTACTGGCAATGCCCCGGCTGCAATCACTGGGAAAGCTTCCCGCCGGAACCGAAGGAACAGACGCTGAGATGAGCATGCCATCCCCCGACCCCAGAATCATCGTCGCCCTTGATTTTGCCGAGGCAGGCCAGGCAATTGCTTTCGTCGATCAGCTTGACCCCGCCCTGTGTCGCCTCAAGGTGGGCAAGGAGCTGTTCACCGCCGCAGGCCCGCGCCTGGTTGAGCAGCTGGTGCAAAAGAATTTTGGCGTCTTTCTCGACCTCAAGTTTCATGACATTCCCAATACCGTCGCCAAGGCCTGCGAGGCTGCCAGCAAACTCGGTGTGTGGATGATCAACGTACACGCATCGGGTGGACGCGCCATGATGGAAGCGGCGCGCAATACTGTTGAAAAATCGGCCAACCCGCCCCTGCTGATCGCGGTGACCGTACTCACCAGCATGGATCAACCCACCCTGCGCGAAGTCGGCGTGGCCGGCAACTTGCAGGATCAGGTGCTGCGCCTTGCCAGCCTGACCAAGGATTGCGGGCTCGACGGTGTAGTCTGCTCCGCGCAGGAAGCTCCCTTGCTGCGCGAGAAACTCGGGCAGGATTTCTGCCTGGTCACACCCGGCATCCGCCCTGCCAGCGCCGGCAAGGACGATCAGTCGCGCGTGGTCACTCCGGCCGACGCGCTGCGCCAAGGAGCAAGCTATCTCGTCATCGGCCGCCCTATTACACAGGCAGCCGATCCCTTGCTGGCGCTAAGAATGATTCACCATGAAATCTCGGAAGTTTGATCCGGCAAGCGGACGCCAACGGTAAACCATTTCACTATAATTTGCGTTGAGCTTTTTGCAAGGCTCAAATTACATTCATCTGGAGAAAACAAAAAATGAAAAAACTGTTAGTGGCAATCGCAACCGTATTCGCATTCAGCGTTCCGGCATGGGCGGCAGTGGACATCAACAACGCCTCGCAGGCAGAACTGGAATCGCTCAACGGCATCGGCCCGAAAAAAGCGCAGGACATTGTTGATTACCGCAAGAAGAAC